>OJBX01000280.1_pt1 | contig 27772 bp, 14 predicted proteins | sample 1590751 | NCBI WGS metagenome assembly OJBX01 (sample SAMN05416780, study PRJEB24817) | seawater metagenome | isolation source: Sea water | place: Canada:Atlantic | collected 2013-07
CGCCACCACCACCGCCCCCGGAAAATCCACCGCCGCCTGCACCCGAGCCACTGCCCGGTGGATGCGAGGCAGACGAAATCGCGGAGGAAAAGCCGCCACTCACTGCCGTCGAGAACTCTCCCATCCGTGTGGCATTAAAACTGCCGTAGTACCACGCAGGATGGTAAGGCGTGCCTCGCTCCTGCTGCAGACTGGCAAATACTCGGCTAAACTTTTCAGCCCACGCCTGCTCAACACCGAGCGCGATGGCAAAAGGCATGTAGCGTTCAAATAACGCCGGTGTCAGCTGAGGCGGATGGCGCAGGTTGAGATCATCTTTCTCCGCGACTTCCAGATACAGTTTGAAACCGTCTACCCGATCCAGCAATTTGCGACCCGCCTCGGTTGGCGCATGCATCAACCAGAAAAATAACAACAGCAACGGGACATTAACCACAAATGCAATCACCGACAGGGGTGTAATACCGCCGATTAGAAGCACCACCAGAAACATGATCACGATGCCAGCAATCGGCGGCAACAGGGTGCGAGCGTTGCTAACAAAATACTTGTTGCGGTAATCGGCCGCCAACGACTTTTTATGCACGCTGATGGCACGCGAGACTTCACTGTGGTTTTCCTGCTCCAGTTTCAGGCTGTCGCCGCGACGAAAAAGCCGGGTCAGCAGCGCCTGTTCACCCGCGGCCAGCGGCTGGGTCGAATCGGTTTTACTCAGGGTGTACTCCTTGCCGCTTTGGTTGATCGTCAGATACCCCTTCACTGCCAGATTGACAATGGCCGCCGTCAGCGTGGTGTGGTCATAGCTCATGCGTTTAATGTAGCGCAAAGACGCTGGCGAGTAGCCGGCCGGCGGCTCATAGCGGGGAAAGACCACGCCGGCTTCCGGATCGCGCCCGACCCGCACCCAGCTCGAGAACAGGTAGGCGATACTGGCGATCAGCGTCAGCAGTGCCAGCAACAAGCCGCGATTGTCGACTAACAGATACTGAAAGCGCTGCCAGCTGGTTGGCTCTGCCACGACTCCTTTGGGCCAGCTGAACACCAATGTCAGCCCGTTCTGCGGTGGCAATGCCTGTGTGGTTTGCACGCTGGCCGAGCCTGCTGTGGTCTCCGCCTCGTATGCCTGGCCCTGATCGCCACTGACGCCTGTATACGCTTCCACGGCCAGTTCACCTGACGCAACTGCCTGCGGCAAGGTCACTGTTGCGCTGGCCTGCTCAATGGCAAAATCCCAACCATTGCCGGTGACATTCCAGTACAGTTCGTCATGGTCATCGTAATAACCAAGCTGCCGGTTGGTACGATAACGAATGCTGTATTCATACTCCGCCGGCACAGCCAGAAAATCATCGCCACCAAAGTCGACACGCACACCATTGGCACGACGGGTCGCCTGCCAGATCTCCGGTTCACCATCACGGGTGACCTCCAATACCTCAAAATTAACCCGATAGCGGTTGCCGAGCCGGTCACGATAACGGGTGGGGAATTCCCGGTAGATGCCACGGCGAATATTGTTGCCTTCGGCCCTGACCCGAATGGTCTCGGTGACCTCCATGGACGCATCCGCGGCAATGTCGATATCACTGTGGTAAGAAAGAATCCGCTCCTGCGCCACCACCGGCGTGATCAGCAGACTTAGCAGCAGGGCCGTTAATACGGACGTCGGTTTTTTCATGATGACAGCTCCACATTGACGGGTTCACGCGCCTGCGCTTCATTCGCCGCAAAAAATTCGGCAGGCCTGAATTGCAACGGTCTGGCCAGCAGCAAATGAGGAAAGGACTGGATGCGGGTATTCAAAATACGCACCGCGCCGTTATAGAAACGCCGGGCATACTGTATATGATCTTCGATGCTGGTCAGCTCGGTCTGTAGCTGCCGGAAATTGTGATCGGCCTTCAGGTCCGGATAGTCCTCTGCCACCACCGCAACCCGGGTCAGCGCACTGACAAGCTGCTCTTCTATCGCCGCCTTGTCCGGCAGATGATTGGCTGCCTCACTACGCGAGCGCAGTTCCGTCACTGCCGCCAGTGTGGCTTTTTCGTAAGCGGCATAGGCTTTTACGGTTTCCACCAGTTGCGGCACCAGCTGATGCCTGCGCATCAACTGCACATCAATGTCACTCCAGGCGGCCTGTACCTGATTGCGATCCGCGACCAAACGGTTATATATCCAGATGCCCGGCACCACCAAGAACGCCAGCGACACCAGCAAAACAAGCAGAAAATCAAGCATGTCACACCCTTTCTTAGCGAAACATTTCCCATCAGCGGCCGGATCACCACCCTGCCCGCCCGGGCGTGTTTTAGACCGTGCTCGGGCATGTTTTAAACCCATGTTTTGAACCATGGTATGATCAAAAACGGTTTAATTGCCAATTTTATCAGGAGAATCTTATGTTCAGGGACCCGCGGCGTTTAATAACTGACTTTCGTGATCGCACGGTTGTGCGAGGACTGGTGACTGCATTCGCACTGCTCTGTAGCGGCGGCGCAATTCAGGCACAACCCGATGAAGTGACTGGCACCTTGCCCATTGAGGCGGTGACGGTTTATGTCAATTCAGCCAGCATCACGCGCTCTGGCGAGGTTGCTATTCCAGCGGGGACCAGCACGCTGATAATTGACGATTTGCCCAGCAGTCTCAACCCTGCCCTGCTGCAACTGGACATCAACAACGCTGGCGTCCAGTTCAGCAACATGCAGATTCAGGAAAGTCTGCTTTCCAGCGCTGGCAGCGGTCGCGAAAACGAACTGCGCGAACAGCTTCAGGCGCGCCGTGATGAGCGCCAGGTCATCGTCGACCGCATCGCTACGGCCGAATCCGAACTGAGATTACTGGAAAATCTGACCGGCGGCACCGGTTCAACGCCATCAATCAGTGGCGATGAACTGGCCACCTTGATCACGGTGATGTCAGAAAATTCTGCACAGGCACGTGAACGGATTCGCAGCGCCAACATTGAATTGCGCACACTGGACCAGCAGATTGCGGCGTTGCAATTCCAACTTGACCAGGTTGCCAGTAACCGTCGTGCCAGCAGCCAGTTGCGCATCAGCCTGCAAAGCAATAACGCGGTTAGCACCGAGGTTTCACTGACTTATCCGGAAGGCGGTGTTTCCTGGAGCTGGCTGTACGAAGCCCGGTTGGACACAGCTTCCCGCAACCTGCGCCTGTTCCGACAGGTCGCCATTACGCAGGGCACCGGCGAGAACTGGGATGATGTTTCCCTGACACTGAGTACCGCCACGCCTTCCAGCAACCCCACCACGCCCGAACTGCAGCCGCTGTTTGTCGATAATCAGCGTCGTCGGCCTGTCGCCAGAAGTCGCAGCGACAGCGTAGAAGAAGTTGTCGTCACCGGATCGCTCATCGGCGGCGCTGGCATGACTTTCGCGCCGGCCACCACTGTCGACACCCGTTATCAGGTGGATTATGTCATTCCCGGACGCGTCAGCCTGGCCGCCGATCGTCAGCAACAGATATTCCCGGTCGACCGTCGCGATATCGAGGTTGATCTGGTTTCGCGCGCCGTGCCATCGCGTGTCGCACAAGCCTACCTGGAAGCACGTTTTGACTACAGTGGGGAAACTCCTGTCCAGAATGCCCGTCTGCAGCTTTATCGGGACGGCGCACTGGTCGGCAGCACACGTGTAGCAGAAATGCTGCCCGGCCAGGCCGTTCGACTTGCGTTTGGTGTGGACCAGCGTATCGAAGTGGTTCGCTTTGATGAGCAACAGGAATCCGGCACCACCGGCCTGCTTCGTCGCGCCGATGTACGCGAAGAGCGCATTCGTTACGAGATCACCAGTCGCCACCCGGAGCCAGTACAGGTCGAAGTGCTGGACCAGGTGCCGGTGACGCGCAATGAAGACATCAGTGTGCAGATACCCCGGCAGGCAACCACCGCAGACGAGATCGATGTTGGTGGCCAGTCCGGCCTGATGTTGTGGCAATTTGAACTGGCGCCACAGGAAACCGAGAGCATTCGTCACTATTACGATATCCGGTACCCGCAGGACAGCGATATTTTTATATCCCCCTGAAATAGGTCGAAGGCTCTAAACGTTGGATTCTTGCGATATTGCGCTGGTCCTTTGGCAATTGATGGCGCTCTTCAACCCTCCTGCCATGGGAAGGTGTAGAATGCCCGCCCATGACAGTAGAAACTCCAACAGATCGACAATTTGACGTTGTGATCATCGGCGCCGGTGCCGCCGGGCTGATGTGCGCGGCGGTGGCGGGCGCGCGTGGTCGGCGCGTGCTGGTGCTGGACAGCGCCAACAAAGTGGGCAAGAAGATCCTGATGTCGGGTGGCGGTCGCTGTAACTTCACCAACATGCACTCGACGCCGGATAATTTTATTTGCAGTAATCCCCATTTCGCGAAATCCGCCCTCAGTCGCTACACGCCCTGGGACTTTATTGCGCTGGTGGAAAAGCACGGCGTGCCCTATCACGAAAAGAAGCTGGGTCAGTTGTTCTGCGATCACTCTTCAAAAGACATCGTGCGTTTGTTGCTGGACGAGTGCGAAGCGGTGGGCGTGAAGGTGCTGACCCAGTCGCCCGCGAGTAATATCACCCTGGGTTCTCCACATCGCCTGCAAACACCGAAGTTCTCGGTCAGTTGCGAATCCCTGGTGATTGCCAGCGGTGGCTATTCCATCCCTACCCTCGGGTCGACCGGTTTTGGGTTTGATTTTGCGCGCTCGCTCGATATCCCCGTGCTGCCGACACGGGCGGGTCTGGTGCCATTCACACTGGAGCCGCGGCAACTCAAGAATTTCCAGGATTTTGCCGGTGTATCTGTCGACACCGTTACCACCGGCCAGGGAACCGCGTTCCGCGAGAACATTTTATTTACTCACAAAGGGCTCAGTGGTCCCGCCATTTTGCAGGCTTCTTCCTACTGGCAGCCTGGCGAGGCAATTGAAATCGACCTTTTTCCTGACCTGGATCTGGCAGAGCACATTCAACAAATGCAGCAGCAGCGCCCCAAACTGGAACTGAAGAACCTGCTTGGCGAGCAGCTTACCAAACGCGTCGCCCAGCGTTGGTGTGACCTGTGGCTGGAAAACAAACCACTCGATCAACTAACTGCAAACGATATTCAACGCATTACCTCTGCCTGCCAGCCCTGGACAGTCTGGCCCGCGGGCACCGAAGGTTACCGAACCGCCGAAGTAACGCTGGGCGGTGTCGACACAAATGCGCTGTCCTCAAAAACCATGGAAGCGCGCAATCACCCCGGGCTGTATTTCATCGGCGAAGTGGTCGATGTAACTGGTCACCTTGGCGGCCACAATTTTCAGTGGGCCTGGGCGTCGGGACATGCTGCAGGCGAATACGCTTGATGGCAGTTGCCGGGGACAACCGAAACACCGGTTATTGAATAGAACCCAATCAGAGATACACGACTATGAGCGAAAACACCGAACCAACAAACGCCGATATCGAAGCCCAGATGCGCGCATGGATTGCCAGCTTTGTGGTGGGCATGAACCTGTGCCCCTTTGCCCGGCAGCCCGTCGAAGGCGGACGGGTGAAAATCGTGGTCAGCGAGGCACGCGATAACGAGGCGCTGTTGGAAGCGTTACAGAGCCAACTGGAGTGGCTTGATGCACAACCGCCCGCCTCTACCGAAACCACATTGATTGTGATTCCACACATGCTCGGTGATTTTCTCGACTTCAATGATTTCCTGGATTTGGCCGATGCCCTGTTGGAAGAGTTCGGCTGGGTCGGTCAGTTTCAGTTCGCCACCTTCCACCCCAACTATCAATTCGCTGGCACTCTGCCCGGCGATGCGGAAAATTACACCAATCGCGCACCCTGGCCAACCCTGCAACTGCTGCGCGAAGACAGCCTTGAAGCAGTGCTCGCGAACTACCCGGACCCGGAACAGATCCCCGAACACAATATCGACGCCATGGAGGAACTGGGGTCCGCGAAGCTGGCGGATTTGCTACAGGAATGCCGCGACAAATCTTCTGTGAGATCGTAGAACCTGCGTCAACCGCCAGGTTCTACCTTTCGGTAGACGGACTCCAATACGCTATACATGCCAAACGCGAACAGCCCCACCGCCACGAATGCAAGCAGCCATGGGCCAAAGGGTTGATCGCGAACGGTATTGAATACGTCGGCGATGCCACCCGCGTCGTCCGGATCAACGTTGTAGGCCGCTAGCAGATAAAAGCCGCCGACCATGGCAAATACCAGCCCACGCATGGCCAGACCAAAACGACACAAGGGATAAGCCCAGGTTTGGGTCGCGGTCTTCATGTCAAAATAGCAGTCGAATTTGGCTTTCCAGCCCTTGGAGACCAGAGCCAATCCGACGCCGATCAAGACCAGCCCGGCGCACCCCACGAGCCAACGGCCAATAGGTTGGCCCATCAACCAGCCGGCGAAACTTTGTGAGCTGCCATCCTCGCCAGAAGAGCCACCCAGGGTAACTATCAGGCTCACTGCAAAAAATGCCAATAAAGTATGCGTGACGGCGCTCACCAGCATACTGATTCGAATGACCGCGCCTGATGCACTCATGCCGTGACCGTCAGGATCCTTGATTGCCTGAATGCTGCGCCAGGTAGCATAGCCCAGCAATCCAGCCGCGATAATGCCGAGCAGCACATCTCCCAGAGGCACCCCCAATACCCACTGCAGAGCACCTCGGCTGCCTTCGGTCTGGCCGCCCCGCCCGATCACCGCCAGCGTTGCCAGCCCGCCAACCAACAGGTAAACGATTCCGCGCGCGGCGTAACCAAGCCGAGCGAAGTATACAAGCGCCTGCTTTTGATCGGACTGTGAGGGGCCGTTAACCATGGCGTGTTCCTTGTGATTCAGATATAGGAAAATGACCGTGTCACACTTTTACCAAGATGTGAAACATTCTCAACCGATTTCACGAATTTTAGCGATATTGAGGGTTTTTAGCCACTTCATTGAAGGCGGGGCCTTGAAATCCCGGTCAGGAAAAGATACAAACTTATTACCGCTCAAGATCGCACAAGCGCAGGTATTTAGCCTGCCAGGGAGGGCAATCCATTGAACCACACCTCTGCGGCCTCTGAATCTACTCCGATAGATTATCAGGAGGCCCTTGAAAGAACGCTCGGCGTTCCCTTCACCGCGGGCAACCAGGTTAAGGTCCTGCGCAACGGGATTGAAATCTTCCCGTCCATGCTCGAGGCGATTCGTCAGGCCCACTCCACGATTGAGTTCCTCACCTTTATTTACTGGACCGGGGATATTGCCCAAGAATTTGCCGAGGCCCTGTCCGAACGTGCACGCGCCGGGGTTCAGGTGCGGGTAATCCTGGACGCAGTGGGCGCTGCGAAAATGTCCAATGAATGGCTTGATTCCATGAATGCCGCAGGCGTCGACATCGCCTGGTTCAGACCCCCGGTTCGCTGGAAAATATGGGAAGTCGACAATCGTACACATCGCAAAGTCCTGGTGTGCGACGACAAGGTCGCCTTCACCGGGGGCGTGGGCATCTCCAAAGAGTGGGAAGGTGACACCCGAAACTCCGATGAGTGGCGCGACACTCACTTCCGCATTGAGGGCCCAGCCGTTAACGGTGTGCGAGCGGCCTTTACTGACAACTGGGTAGAAACAGACCGATCAGTTCGCGATGAGGTCGAGCAAATGCTGCACGCGAAACCACGGGACGCGGTGGGCAGCTGCAGGATACAGGCGATCAAGACGTCCGCTGCCGTTAACTGGAGCCCCATCGCCACCATGTTCCATGTACTGCTTACTCTGGCCCGCCACAAAGTACGCATTGCCACCGCCTATTTTGTGCCAGACCCCGGCATGGTAAGACTACTCAAAGAAACAGCGGAGCGCGGCGTCGACATCGAAATTCTGATTCCTGGCCCCCACCACGACGAGCGAGTGGCGCAACTGGCCCAGGAAGATGAGTATATTCCGCTGTTGCAGGCAGGCGTGCGGATGTGGGCATATCAACCCTCCATGATGCACACCAAAACAGTCATCATCGATGACGCCGTTGCGTGCATCGGCTCTGCCAACTTTAATCAACGTTCCATGAGTAAAGACGACGAGCTGGCACTTCTCCTCATTGACGACACCACGGTGCGAGAGCTCGACGGCCACTTCGACGAAGACTGTGCCCGCGCCACTGAATTGACGACCGAACACCTGCACCGGCGCGGGCCACTGAGAAAATTGCTGGCGAAATTTGTCGGCCTGTTTCGGCAGCAGATGTAAGCCGCTTTCAGTCGGGAGGGCGGCGATAGGCACATGCCTGGCACTGCTGCTGGTAAGCCAGTTGCAGCGCCGCTTCGTCACCAGCCAGCAGATCCGGCACGGTGCCGGTCATCGTCATCAGCCGCTGCTCGAGCGCCGACTGCGTTTCCAGTGAACCGTCGTGGGTGATGTGCTGCAACTCGACGTTGTACTGGTGCTTGAGCGACCAGCCTATCAGAAGACTGCGGTGACAGATTGCCGGATCCTTGCAGGCGCAGGTCATGGCGATGCTGAACCCTTTGTCCACGCCATCGAATAACCTCTGCACCCCCGATTGATACAGCGTCGATGCCATCAGTCGGTCAAACTGCACCTGACTGCTGTCATCATAATGTGCGCGATCTTTTGAGCGCGGCCCCAGCTCCTCACCCAGATAGACATAACGCAACCCGGCCTGCTGCAGATGCTGCCGCAGCGCTTCCTGATGGTAGTCGTGAAATACTTTGCTATACGGCACCGAGCGCACGTCGGCCACCACGTTAACACCGTGGTGCAGCAGCTGTTCAATATAGCGATCAATGGGTTTGGTGGCGTAGCCGATTGTGAACATAAGGGTCGGTCCCGGCGGCACTGTGGTCGTTTATAGTTTAAAAATTTGGCCAAAGGGTAGCAGCATGCCACGCGAAGAAAAAGCAGCCAAGGACTCCTATAAAAATCTTCTCGGTTGACTATTTCGAGAATATAAGTAAGCTACTTATCAATTAAGTTACTTAGCTATTATCCTGAGCTTCTTTCTGGCAGATCAAACCATGCCCAGCCGCAAACAAACCATCGCCACGATTCTCGGCAGTTTTCAGATCATTCGTCGCGCTCTGCTGCAACAGGTGGCCGAGCGCCCGGCCTGCGAGCAGGGTGAGAGCAACGTCAGTCTGGCCGAGCAAATGACACTGCTGACAGTCGCCGCGCGTGGCGCCGTGAGCGTGAAAGACATTGCCAGCGCCCGCATGATCAGCAGCAGCGCCGCCACACAAGTTGTCAATTCACTGGTAAAGAAGGGCTATCTGATCCGCAGCCAGGACGAAGCCGACCGGCGCGCCACGGTGGTCACACTGGGCGCGGCATATCAGAAGCTGGTCGCATCACGCACAGATAACGCCGCCAGCTACCTGACACCTGTCTTTGCAGCTCTCACCCAGAAAGAGCTTGAAGAATATGACCGGCTCAACAGAAAGCTGGTCGATTCATTGCGCAACAACGCCTCACCCGAATAACCGCAGCCCCAGGAAAATCTCTCTCATGAACATCCCTCAGATCGATATTACGGATCAGCAGAGACGACTCTCACTGATCGCCATTCTTGTTGTTTTTATGCTCGGCGCCCTCGACATGACTATCCTGTCAACGGCCACGCCCACCATTGTGGCTGATCTGGATGGTCTTGAACTGTATGCCTGGGTGACAACAGCCTACATGCTGTCATCCACGGTGCTGGTGCCGATCTTCGGCAAACTCGGCGACATGTATGGCCGCAAACGCATTCTGGTCTGGGGCATCAGCATTTTTCTGCTCGGTTCGGTCTTGTGCGGCCTGAGCGGAGAGTTTGGTGACCTGCCCATTCTCGGCGATGGCATGCAGCAACTGATTGTGTTCAGAGCCGTCAAGGGCATTGGCGGTGCAGCGCTTTTCACCAGCGCCATCGGCATCGTTGCCGACCTCTATCCTCCTTTGCAGCGGGCCAAGTTCATGGGTCTGTTTGGCGCCGTGTTTGCGCTGGCCAGCTTGATCGGTCCGACCATCGGCGGGTTATTGACCGACCATGCCAGCGCCACCTGGTTTGGACACTACGTTGCCGGCTGGCGCTGGGTGTTTTATGCCAACCTGCCACTGGGCCTGATCGCCCTGTACATGGTGTCCAACAAGATGCCGACGCTGAATACACATCAGGGTGGCAAGATCGACTATCTGGGCGCGATGATCCTGTTGATTGTGTTTATCCCCTTCCTGCTGGCACTGACCTGGGGCGGCAACCGCTACGCCTGGAATTCACCGCAGCTGCTCAGCATGTTTGCGCTGAGCGCAGTCGCTTTTGTAGCGTTTATCCGGGTGGAGTCGCGTGCGTCTGACGCGGTCATGCCGCTGGACCTGTTCCAAAGCCGGATATTCGTTTTTGCCAACTTATCGTCGTTTGTGCTCGGCATGGCGTTTATGGGCGCGGTGATGTTTATGCCGCTGTACATGCAGGTCGTGTTGGGCGTGGACGCGACCGGCAGCGGTTTTGCCATGTTGCCGCTGATGGGCGGCCTGATGTTGACCAGTATTTTGAGCGGCCGCCTGGTATCACGATCAGGTCGCTATAAAGCCTACATGGTCGGCGGTGTTGTCATTCTGGTCTGCGGCATGTATCTGCTTACAAACCTGGATGTGGATTCAAGCCTGATGCAGCTCAACATCGCCATGGCGGTGGTAGGCCTGGGACTGGGTCCGTCGCAAAGCCTGACCAACCTGATCGTGCAAAGCGCGTTTCCGGTATCCAAAATCGGTGTCGCCACCAGTACCACCCAGTTTTTCCGACAGGTGGGCAATACCGTTGGTGTCGCAATATTCGGCGCGGTTCTGGTGACCAGTCTGGCGGAGGAGCTGCCTAAACAGTTACCCCAGATGGCAGGATCAGCTACTGAGTTCAATATGAACCAGGCGCAGTCCATGGCCATGAACCCGCAGTCGATGCAGGCAACGGTGCAGGCCCAATTTGACGCATATACACCGCTGGTAGAACGTGCATTTGCCGGTGAGCGCGCGGCGGCGGCAGAGTTGATCGCCAACCCTGTACTACCTGATGAATTAAAGGCGCCTCTGGAGAATTATCTGGCACGAGATGACGTCACCGAAGTACCGAATGCCGAGCGCTACCTGACGGCCTACAAGGCTGGAATCGAACAACAGGTGTCTGCAGCGGTGGTAACGATCAAGCGAGGCACACGGACTGCGTTTGCCAATTCGATTAATTCGATGTTTTTCACCAGCCTGTGGATCTGTCTGTTGGGGCTGATCGTCACGGTGTTTATCCCGGTCATACCGCTGGGAACGCGCGACCAGGAGAACAACGCCACTTCAGCAGAGGTCAGCTGACTACCACCGACCTCTGCCTAATGGACTGCATGGCTAAAAACAGCAGCAACCCCAACGGCCCATATAAAAACGTCAACGCCAGACAAGGCAACAAGAGCAGGTGAGGCAGTCCAATCTTCCTCCCTTTCTCTACCTGCCATGCGCCAATAAAAAGATCCAGCGCAAGAAAATGTATCCAACCGGTGAGCAAATTGCCCATATTTGAGAATCCCGCTGCAACGCCGGCAAGAGAGGAAAAATTGCCTTCGGGCTCGACACCCCACAGGGAGATCAGAAAGGTTGTATAGATGATTGCCAACACGACACTGACTGCGCGCGCGGCAAGAATCAGGAACGCAGGCCTGAGCGGGGAAAACGCTAACGCGCCCCAGCCAACAAACGCTAACACCCCAACAATAGAAAACAGGGTTTCGTAGTCAGTATTAAACATAGTTTATTCCACCGATAAATTTGGTTGTCCGTGTGCAAATCAAGAGCGCGTTTGCCACAAAGCTCATTGCATGCGTTATCATTGATTACTGCTTGTGCTCGCAAGTATTAGTCAAACAACATCCCTTGTCAACCACTATGGTACGAACTTATCGTTTATCTATCACAACGGGCGCTCAGCCTATCGAAACCGGTTTCTCCAGCTCAAGCAACAGAACTGAAATCTCGGACACCTTTCCGGAGATCAGCGTTTCTGCATCATACAAATGATCACTCGCAGCAACACGTGCACATTGATTTGAGTTTTTAGCGACGGATTATCCCTAATGCCCCGTATAGGTCCGTGACCAAGCAACATGATTGGATGAATACACTAAAACGGGGTAGATACAACGAATGAACAACAGTGGCCGGCCTGGCAGTAATAAAGGTAAACGTAATTTATGGTTACTGACATGCGCAGTTGTCATGGTTGTACTGATTCTGCTTCGCACTCAGCAAGGAAGCAGTGAGGAAGTACAGGACCAGGCACTTCTGGCAACGGTTAATATCGGTTCTATCGAAAACACCATTGCTGCCGCCGGCAGTCTGCAGCCCAGCGACTACGTCGATGTCGGCGCGCAGGTGTCCGGGCAGTTGCAGCGACTGTATGTGGAGATTGGCGATATTGTCAGCGAGGGGCAATTGCTGGCGGAAATTGATGCCCGCGTGCAAGAGGCGCGCGTGGAAGCAAGCCGGGCCAGTATTGAATCCCTGGAGTCCCAGATTGCTTCGCGCCAGGCCACGCTGGAACTGGCGCGTTCAAATGCAGAGCGGCAGGCACGGTTGAACACCCAGAATGCAACCAGCCAACTGGATTACGACAATGCCATGGTGGCGCTGGCAACGGCTGAATCCAACGTAATTCAACTGCAGAAACAGATCGAACAGAGCCAGGCCAGCCTTGAGTCAGAGGCGACCGAACTGGAGTTTACCCGTATCTACGCGCCCATGGCGGGCACCGTCGTGTCCATCGCCATGGAGGAAGGACGAACCCTGAATGCATCGCAGTCGGCTCCTACCATCCTGCGCATTGCCGACCTGGGCACAATGACAGTGGAGGCTGATATAAGTGAAGCCGACATCGGTGACATCAAACCCGGCATGGAAGTGTATTTCACCACCCTGGGCGGCGGGCAGCGTCGCTGGTACGGCAGCGTGCGGCAGATCCTGCCGACACCGACCATTGAGAGCAACGTGGTACTTTATACCGGCTTGTTCGACGTCGAAAATACCGATGGCTCCCTGTTGCCCGAAATGACCGCCCAGGTTTTTTTTATCACCGCATCTGCCCGGGATGTTCTGACCGTGCCGCTGGGCGCGATCACGCTGCTTGACGCACCGCGACGCAGAACTCCCGCCGAACGCGACTCTGCAGCACCCGGCGACTCGCCTCCTGCAACCGAAAACGCCCTGCCCCGCGAAGTCATGGCCAGCATCATGACGGCCGCGCGGGAACGAGGCATCACGCCACGACCAGCACTGGCCACGGTTATTGACGCCAACGGCACCGAAGTCCAGAAACAGCTCATGATCGGGGTCAGCAGTCGCGTGTCAGCCGAAGTATTGGCAGGACTGGAGGCCGGCGATCAGGTGGTTGCCGGTATTATCCAGAGACAGCAGGCCAGCCAGGCGGCAAGACAGAACTCCCCTACCGGCGGCTTCCGCCCTGGGGGGTTCTGAGTCCATGACCAACTCAACACGCGACAACGAAGTCACTTCGGATACGCCGTTTATCGAGCTTCAGGGGATTCACCGCACCTTTACCACCGACGGTGGCGTGCAGGTTCATGCCCTCAGAGGCATTGACCTGAAGATCTATCCGGGCGAGTTCCTGGCGATCATCGGACAATCCGGCTCAGGCAAATCCACACTGATGAACATCCTCGGGTGTCTCGACCGCCCCAGCGAAGGAAGCTATCTCTTCGGCGGGCGCGACATACGCAGTTTCGACGCCGACGGCCTTGCCTGGTTGCGGCGGGAAGCGTTCGGGTTTGTGTTTCAGAGCTACAACCTGCTGGCCAATGCCACCGCCGAAGAGAACGTGGAAATACCCGCCATCTATGCCGGCGCCGGACACAGCGAGCGACGCCAGCGGGCGGAAACCCTATTGACGTCACTGGGCCTGGGCGAGCGCATGGACCACCGGCCCAGTCAGCTTTCGGGTGGTCAGCAGCAGCGTGTGTCGATGGCGCGGGCACTGATGAACGGCGGCAAGATCATCCTCGCAGATGAGCCCACTGGCGCACTGGATTCGCAGAGCAGCATTGAAGTCATGAAGCTGCTCACCGACCTGGCACGTCAGGGACATACGGTCATTATCATTACTCACGAACCAGAGGTCGCGGCACACGCAGACCGCGTGGTTGAATTCAGGGACGGCGCCATCATCAGTGATTCCGGTACGGTACGCCCGACTGACGGCGAGCAAACCGGCAGCACCATTGAAACCCTGTTCAGGGAGCGCAAACCGGTATCACCCCTGGGCAGTCTTCTGGAAGCCGTGCGCATGGCAATGCGCTCACTGCGCGCCAACCTGTTCAGAACCATTCTGACTTTGCTCGGCGTTGTTATTGGTGTTGCCTCGGTGGTGGCTATGCTGGCGATTGGCGAAGGCGCGCAGCAGGAAATTGTGGATCGAATCAGTTCCATTGGTACCAATCGACTGTCACTACAACCGGCTCGAATGGAAGGCCAGCGCCGTAATCTGCCCTCCACACTGACCTTTGAAGATGCCGATGCCATCACCGCCGACCTGAGCAATATCCTCGGCGCCATGCCCCAGATCAATGGCAGCAGTACCGTGCGATATGGCCGGCAGGACTCGGACACCTCAATCACCGCAACCAGCGAGAATATGCCCGAGCTGCAGAACTGGCCTCTCGCCAGTGGCGTATTTTTTACGCGCGACGACAGTGAAAGTTACACTGCGGTTGCAGTACTGGGCGCCACCGTCGCCGGCGAACTGTTTCCCGACGGCAATGATCCGCTGGGCAATTACATTCTGATTCGCAACATTCCGTTTCAGATTATCGGCGTGCTCACCAGTAAAGGTGCTGCCGCGGGACCCGGTGGCGGTGACCAGGACGATGTGGTTTATGTGCCACTGAAAACCGGCGCCTTGAGACTGTTCGGAGAGACCCGGGTCAATTCCATCTCGGTCATGGTGGACGACATCGAGCAGATCGACACCACCGAAGAACAGCTGCGTGAACTGATGGTGGTTCGACACGGGAGTGAGGATTTCCGGATATTCAACAGTGCCGAATTACTGGCGACAGTCTCGTCATCACAACAGACCTTCACACTTTTGCTGGGATCGGTCGCGGCAATATCCCTGCTTGTCGGCGGCATTGGTGTCATGAACATCATGCTGGTCTCGGTCACTGAACGCACGCGCGAAATCGGTATCAGGATGGCGACTGGCGCCCGTCAACTCGACATCATGTGGCAGTTCCTGTCTGAAGCCATTGTGGTCTCAGGTCTTGGCGGAGTGATCGGTGTGCTCGGCGGCCTTGGTGTTGGTTTCATTCTGTTGCAGTCCGGTGTCGCCATCAAATTCACAGCATTGCCTGCCATCGTCGCATTCTGCTGCGCCACTGCCACAGGATTGATCTTTGGCTTCACACCCGCGCGCAAAGCATCGCGTCTGGACCCGGTCACTGCACTGGCTAACGAGTAATTACCAACATGAAAAATGATTTTCTTAAACCTTTGTTCATAGCGCTATTTTTTACCGGCTGTTCGACAACGGATCTTCCGGAACTGGCGCCAGGTGATGTACCAACACAGTGGCAGGCTGCCGCTGCGTCAACCGCACGGGAGTGGCCCGATCAGAACTGGTGGACAGAATTTGATAACGAGGAATTGAGCAGCTACCTGGAACAGGTTAAATCCAACAATTTTGATCTGGCAATAAACGATCGCAACCTGACATCGGCGCAAATTCTGTTACGCGATGCGGGTTTCGATCTGCTTCCCAACCCGGTGGTCTCGATCAGCACGCAACCCTCATACAGCGAGGTCAGGGTTGACGGCGCAACCCAGCGCGGCTCATCCGGGTCCGATCTGGTGTTAGGGGTCGCTGCCAGCTATACCAACATCCTCAGCAAACCTGCAATCTATGACGGGGAGTTGGCTGACTATGACTATCGGGTGGCACAAGCCGCCGACGTGTCACTGAATACATTCTCCACTGCCGCATCCGTGTATTTTCAGCTGCTGCTGACGCGTGATCGAATCGAATTTACCGAACAGAACGTGGAGAACGCCCAGACCATTTATGAAATCGCACAGGCACGGGTCGACTCTGGTGTTGCGGTGCCCATCGAAGCATTGCAACAGCAAATCTCGCTGGAACAACAGCGCATCAGCCTGCAGAACCTGAGACAGGATGAGATCTCACTGCGAGGGTCACTGGCCCTGCTCAGCGGGCAATCCATGCAAGGGTTTAATCTTGACGGCACCACACTGGACGCCATTGCGATTCCGGACATTCAACCCGGTTTGCCGTCGGAATTACTAAGCCGAAGGCCCGACCTGGTATTGGCTGAGGCAGACCTGCGCAGTGCTCGCGCAAACGTTGACGTGGTTAAAACCAGCTTCCTGCCACAAATATCCCTGACCGCCAGTGGCAGTACTTCGAGTAGCTCACTCAGTGCGCTGGTAGCAAATCCGGACAGCGTGATTGCACTTAGCAGCAGCATTGCCCAGGTGCTGCTGGACAACGGCCAGCGTGGACGCAATACCGATCTGGCAACACTGACTCTGGAAAACAGTTTGAGCCGTTATCGCGCGGCCGTTATCAATGCCTTCAACGAAATAGAAATTATTCTGGGTAATGTGGCGTTTCTGGCAGCACAGAGTGAGGTGGCGATACGCAATCTTGACGCTGCCGAAGAATCGTTTCGTATTGCCGAATTGCGCTACCAGGAAGGCGTCGTCGACTTTGAAACGGTATTGAATACCCAGAATGTTCTGTTTCAGACGCGTTCCAGCTACCTGGATAGCAAACTGGCGCAATTGAATGTTGCTGTTGCACTGTATCAGGCACTCGGTGGCGGCTGGGAGATTGCAGAGCGGTCTGCCATCTGACTCTGAGTCAGAACAGCCGATATCCTGAATCGGTTTCCGCCGGATTTGTCCTGCCTGGAATCTAGCCACGCTCACCACTGGTTAGCGCCTGCAACTCCAGCAGCGAGTACTTCAGCGCATCCCGGGTTTCAGCTGGCAAATTTTTCTTGTCCTTGATTGCCGCCAGCACGAAGTAGCCGGTACGGGCGACCTGTCGCCAGCGTGGGCGCTTGGGAAAACTTTCCTCGCTCAGATAGCGATCAAGTGTCCGTGTGCGCAGCCGGCCATTGTCGATGACGATAGCCCACAGCTTGCTCTGCTGGGCGAGCTCTACCTTGGTATTGCCGGTATACATCTCCCAGCACTCCACGGCCAGGCACATTGTCTCGATCAGGCGCGCCTTCAGGGAGCTACTGGGCTGGGCATCTGTCGGATGACCGGTCAGTTCGCTTAATTTGTCATAAACATCCTGCAATTGCTGACGGGCTGCCGGTGCCGCATCGATCAGCAGGGGTTCCAGCGATTGCAGCTGTTTGGACATGGAACCCAGTCGGTCTCTGGCTTTGGCCATCATACGGAAGGCCTGCAATGGATCCTGCAAACTGTCGTCAGTAGCCGGATCGTTTAACACCAGCAGATAAAAAGCATCGTCCACACCAATCTGTGCCAACCGACCTCGGGTCAAAATCTCCCTGCCGCTGGCTTTCAGGCAAAGATCTTCAACGCTAACAGCGTGATCTTCGTCATCTTCGTGGCTGGCCAGGCGGTTGAGCGCGAAAGGCGTTTCTCCCCGTGCGTGCGACACCAGTTTGTTGAAATCGATATCCTGCAACTCGACTTTGCTGAAACCTAGCATATTGCAGAAACCTTCGGAGGCAAAGGTGATATAGCCGGCCTCGTTCAGGGCGACCAGCCTGAGATCACTGTGCTCGAGAATCTGTTGCAGGCGGGTCTGGGACAGCTTCAGCTGCTGCTCTGCCTGCTGGAACTGCTGAATCTCGGATTCCAGGCGCGCAGTCTCCTGCAGGGCCTTATCCTTTTCACCTTCCAGCAACTTGAAACGCCAGGCCAGGGCGAAGGAGAACAGCACGGTTTCTGCCATCAGACCAATGAACGTGGCATTATCATTGAACCAGTTGTGCGGAAACCAGCCCAGCACCAGCGTACCAAAGCCAATAATCAGTCCAATCTCACCGGCCAGCGTCACCAGCAGATAGAGTTTGGCCAGCGCATGTCCCCGCGCAACGCCATCCACCATGGCATAGATAGTTGCCGAAAACGCAAAAAAGCTGAAGATCACTGAGCTGACCTGAAACAGACCAAAATCCTGCGGCACTATGGCCAGCAACAGCAATATGACCGCGCCGGCAATCAGCAGGTCAAAGACCCTGGCAAGCACCCGGTGGTAGGTATTGATACCCAGGAAGGAGCGCGTGAACAGTAGCCGGGTGAGACTCATCAATGCCACTGACGCACCACTAAGATGACGCATGAAATAGTTGTCATTCAGATCCAGAAACACCATGTGGCCATTGACGCCCAGATATACCAGCAAAACGGCGGTCGCATAGGCTACATAGTAGAGGTAGTTGCGGTCCCTCACGGTCAGAAACAGGAACAGGTTGTAGAGAATCATGATGCTGATGGTGCCGTAGAACAGGCCCATGATCAGGATTCCCCAGGCTTCGTCGCGCTTGAAAGCGGATTCCGACCACAGCGTCAACGGGACATGGAAGTTGCGAAACGATGTAGCCCGTACATAAACAGTACTGTCGGTATCCGGAAACAGGCGAACCACGAAGCCACCTGGCAGCGTCCGCACCTCCCTGGCATGAAACCGGGTCTGGTTATTGTGCATGTGCAGACTTTCCAGCACGTCACCATCGCCATCGAGTACCCAGACAAATACATCATTGGTCGGTTTGGGCGGCCCTATTTCCAGCAAAAAGGGCAGGCCGGCGTCCCGCAAATCAGGCGCCCAGTCCAGATCCAGCCTGAACCACAGCGCAGAATCGGTATATCCAAAATCCAGATCAAAGGGGACATTGCTGCCGAAATCGGCAATCGACAGAGACCCGGATACCTCCTCAAATGTCAGCATGGCGGACGTGTCTTCCAGCAGCTGCACATGGTCTGCCAACGACAGCGAGTCGACCCCTGCATCAATTCTGATTGATTCGGACCAGGAATTTGAAAATGCGATTGTCAGCAGAAGACTGGCAATCCAGGCAATGGGACGTACGCACGAGCTTGAGGGAGGGGTCAACAATGGATCCTGTTTCTTTATTAAATACATATTGTTATTGCTTCTTTGGCCCAATATTAGCCCCATTTATTCAGCTTGGCCAGACAACTTGCACATGGATTGCTGACATACTCCGATCAATACAAAACTATCACCAGCGTTAACAGGAAAAATCCGTGCCCCCAAAGCAATTCAAACGTCTTGAATTGGCTGTCGCCATTTGCGCCGCCAGCCTGACCATGCACGCCAGCCGCGCTCAGGACCTGCCCCAGGGCGCCGATGTCGGCCACGGCAAGGTCAGCATCGATGTGCAGGGGCAGCACATGGCTATCCAACAGGACAGCCAATACGGTATCGTCAACTGGGACAGCTTCAGTATAGGTGCCGGTTATCACGTCAATTTCGACAATGGCAGCGGGGCCACGCTTAACCGCGTCACAGGCACCGACGTTTCCAGCATTTACGGCGAGCTCACCGCCAGCGGCAGTGTCTTTCTGTTAAACAGCAACGGCATCGTCATCGGTAAAGGTGGACGTGTGCTCACCGGTGGTCATTTCATTGGCTCTACCCTCGACATCACCGACACCGACTTCCTGGACGGTGGTGGCTTCACGCTGTCTGGTGAATCCCTGGGTGGCGTCACCAATCTGGGCAGGATTTCATCCTCCGGCGGCAATGTCCTGCTGGCGGGCTACACCGTGGACAATCGCGGCGATATTAATGCTTCGCAGGGCCATGCAGGACTTGCTGCCGGCACCCGCGTGGATGTGCTGACTGACACCAGCTGGGCGCGCGGCGCCTTTGCCGTAAAACTTGGCGAACGTGACAATTCGGTCAGCAACGAAGGTCGCATTAACGCCATGGTGGCCGAACTGCGCACCCATAACGGCAATATTTATGCCCTGGCCGGCAACAACAGCGGCCTGATCCAGGCCACCGGTGTGCGCAGCGAGGGTGGAAAAGTCTTCCTGACCGCCGGCGACGGTACTGTGCAAAGCAGCGGTACCATTGCCGCCATCAACGCCGATGGCAGCGGCGGCGACATCGAGATCAACGCCCAGGCCATTGAGAACTTCGGCGGTGTGCAGGACGTCAGTGGCAGCTCAGGCGGTCGTATCGAGCTGACCGCAGAGTCGATCATCACCGATACCCTGATGCATGCCGACGGACTTGACGGCAATGGCGGTCTGATTACGCTGGAAGCAGAGCACGAGGCACTGCTGACATCAGCTGGCACAATCAGTGCCCGGGGCACCATTGCCGGCGGTGAAGTGGTGGTGGACGCCGGCACGGGCAAGACCCTGTTATCCGGGACTATCAACGTTTCCGGGCGTCTGCAGGGCGGTCGCGCCAGCCTGTGGGGCAACAGTGTGTCGATGTTCGGGGGCAACATTGCCGCCGAGGGCAGTGCGCTGGGCGGCGAGGTCTACCTGGGCGGTGGCTGGCAGGGTGACAGCATCTGGCAGAACACACCGCTACTGGCGGTCGCCAATTCCCGGTCCACTTATATCAGCGACACCAGCCATATCAGCGTCGACGCAGGCTTGCTCGGCAAGGGCGGTACAGTAGTCGCCTGGTCCGATGGCGTCACACAGTTCGCCGGCACCATCACCGCCCGTGGCGGCCTGCGCGGCGGCAATGGCGGTCGCGTGGAGACCTCAGGGCTGCAGGGCCTGGGCGTTGATGGCAATGTGGATGCCAGTGCCCGCGCCGCCTATGGAATCAATGGCGCATGGCTGCTGGATCCCAAAAATATCACCATTATCGAATCCGCCGCACCGCTGGAAGAATTCCAGCGGGTACTCAGCGAACCGGGCTTCATCCCAACATCGACGTCGAGCTGGAATTTTGGCCAGGACGTGGATATCAGTGGCAATACGTTTATCGTGTCGACGGACGATCGCACTTCAGGAGGCCGGTCCTCCGGGGGTGTTTATGTATTCGAAGACGGTATGTTTAAAGCCACACTGACCAGTGGTCTTTCCAGCGCAGTCAGATTTGGCAAGACGATTGCCATTGCGGGCGACTTTGTTGCCGTATCCGCGCCCGGCGATAATCAGACGGTGCAAAACACGGCCAACCAACAGCGAGGCTCGATCTCCTTTTTTCACCGGGGCAATGGCTGGAAAAACGGCACACAAAGCCTGGTAAGCAAGCAATACAACCCCTACTCCAAACAATCCAACGATTTTTCCAGTGACGACTGGGGCGCTGCGCTGGTCGGTGCCAAGTTTTCCGGCACTGCGTATTTCTACATCAGCAACCCGCTGGCTGATCCGAATTCAGTGAATGGCCAGGACGCCGGCACGGTGCACGTTTATGGCTGCTACTCATCAACCAACTGCGGAGCGGCCGGTGAGTTTACCGCTGTCGAGAGGGTTGCCGATCAACGTTATGGCACGACCCTGGCAGCCGATGGCGACGTGGTCGTGATCGGCAGCACCAAGTCTTACCACCCCACGATTCCGGCCAATCAGCTGGATGTGTTTGTCGGATTTAATCGCTTGAATCTGACGGTAACTGATTTTTCCAACATAACCAGTTTCGACGTTGATGACAGGACCCTGGTGGTAAACGCAGGCAACAACTTCCGACAATTTGATCTGTCTGTTGGCGACAGCGGCACGCAGGCTCAGCAAAGCGCTGCGTGGACCATTGCCAATCCCGGCACCGGCAACTGGTCTGGCAACCACATTGCTGTATCAGGCGATTCACTGCTGGTTGAGAACGCTTTTACCAGCGGCGGTTTATCGCACGCAATCTATCAGCGACCAACTGCCGGTTGGGGCGCCTGCGCCGAGACCGGTTGCACGCAGGGTTTGGCCGTCAACCTCAGTGGCTTACATCCCTATGCCATTGCCCTGGACGGCGATCTCTCCATCATCGGACAGAAAGACTGGGCCTCCCCGGTGGTGCAGGCTGGCCGCATCAATACCTTTACGCGTCATAACGGAAACTGGGCCTATGGCGATACTTACGGTACCACCCGACTTAATTACTCAACGGAGTTTGGCCAGTCTGTTGCCATCGATGGTGATACCTGGGTAGTGGGCGATCCAGGCGTCGCGCACAACGTTACTTTTGAGGGCGCTGCCTACATTTTTGAAAACGGCAGCCTCGCTGCCAGGCTTGGTCGACGTTATCAGCGCATTATCAGCGGGAGTTCGTATAACTTCGGCCTGGACGTCGGCATCAATGGCTCGACGGTGGCGGTCATCAGCCCGGGCGACGCCTACATTTTTGAAAAAGGCGCTGGCTGGAAGAATGGCAACACCAACCTGACCGGTTATAAATTCTTTGGCAGCAACACAGTGAACAGTCTGTCGCTGGACAACAACCTCATGGCCGTTGGTTTTACCCACCAGAGCAAATCCACACCGGGTCAGGTAAAACTGTTTCAGAACAGTGGCGCGGGATGGCAGAGCGCCCTCGACAATGCCATTGCCAGCCTGACGCCCAGCACCTCCCAGAACAGCGATGGGTTTGGCATCGACGTGGCACTGGACGGCAATACGCTGCTGGTCGGACAGGCTTCGACTGACAACAGTATCACCCAGCGCGGCTTTATCTTTGAAAACAACTCCAATGACTGGTCCACTGCGGCAGAGACCATTTTGAACCGCGGCCTCGGCGCTTCCAATGACCTCGCGTCAGGCCTGTTTGGTGGCTCCGTCGCGCTGGACGGCAACCTCGCGGTGGTCGGCTTTGGTACGCAATTCGGCAATATACAACAGTCCAGTACCACCGGCGCCTATGTGTTCCACAAACAAGGCAGCTGGGCAGCCTCCAGCCAGCCGGCGGCGCGTCTGCAGGTTAATCATAGCGGATTCGGTGCTGCGGTCGCCGTTGACAATGGCCTGGTGGGCGTCAGCGCCTTCCCGGGCAGCAGCAGCGTCGGTGGCGCGGTTTATCTGTTTGACAAACAGGGCGGCTGGCAGGACGGCAGCAACAACATGATCGCAACCCTGGCTGCGGCCAACGGCGGTGGCAGCGACAGTTCCAGCATTGGTTTCAGCCTGGCTATTTCTGGTGACAGAGTCGTCTCCGGTGGCACACCAGCGTCAATCTCCAGCAGCACGCCCTGGCGAGCCGCCTACCGGTATCAAGGCCCGTTCCAGTTCGGCCGCCGGTTCGCCTTCGGCAACCAGCCCGGCGACACCCTCAGCCTGAAGGCCAGTTCGCTGGCCGGTGCCTTGTCGCTGGGGACCGACGTCAGGTTGCAGGCCAACAATGATATCAATGTCGTTGACGCCATCACCGTGAACAACCCCGGCGGCGATGGCGGCAAATTGACACTGGAAGCCGGCCGCTCCATTCTGGTCAACGCATCTATCACCACTGACAATGGCGACCTGCATTTGCTGGCCGGCTCGCCCAGTGCCAACGCCACCTACCGGGACAGCGGGGAAGCACGGGTGCTGGTGGGCACGGATTCCAGTAACAACTCGGCGACGCTGAACCTGGGCACCGGCAGTGTGCTCATCAATGCCCCTGACCGCTTCGAAAACCGCGCACTGACCAATAATATTTTCCGTTTCGATGCAACCAACCCAGGCGTATTCCGTGTGTTTTCTAAAACACCAGAGAACACTGGTGCCATCTCACCCAGTAACCTGCGCAATGATCTGGACATCACCGGCCGCGACTTTGTGCATTACAATCGCGCCTTCGATGTCAGCAACCCGATTCCTGATAACCTGCCCGCAGGCAGCGGCTTTTTCTACACGGTGCGGCCTTCCGTGCAGGTCTCGGTGGGCGATGCCACCATCACTTTCGGTGATGAGGCCGACACCACGCTAAAGCTGGATTCGGCCACGCTGGATGGCAACGACATCGACGCTGCCGCCTGGGGTATTACGCCAACCAGCCTGACCAGTGTGGTACTGGCCGGTCCGGCCGACAGCGTCGGCACCACGGCTGGCGGTTTTGCCGAAGTGGGCAGCTACACCAACGGCCTGGTGGCCACAGTCAGGCAAAATGCCACTACCGGCAGCCTGTTTGGCTTAGACGTGACGGCTGGTGAGGGCGGCGACCTGACCGTCACCAAGAAACCCATCCGCGCCATTATCGACAACGTCACCCGCGAATATGGCACCGCCAACCCGGCCTTCACGTTCACCTTTATGAATTTGCTGGATGATGGCGACGGCCTTGTGGCTGGAGACACGGCAACCGTCTTCGACACGCCGCTCAGTGTCACCACCGACGCCGTGTTGAATACGGACGTGCGTGCCCAGCCCTTTGACCTGGTGGCTGCCGGTGGTCTGGACAACAACTATGACGTTACGCTGGTCGATGGTTTATTGACAATCGTACAGAAACAATTGCAGGTGGGCGGGCTCAGTATTGCAGACAGAGTTTATGACGCCACCATCAACGCCTCACTGGTCGGCAATGCCAGTATTTCACCCCTTGCCGGTGACGACATATCACTCGGGGGCACACTCACGGCCACTGCCAGCTTTGCCGACAAACAGGCCGGCAACAACAAGCCGGTGTCGATCAGCGGTCTGCAGCTCAATGGTGCTGACGCAGCCAACTATACATTGGTGCTTCCCGGTCTGACTGCGAATATTACCGCTTTGGCGCTAAACCCGATGGGGCTTACCGCAGCGGATCGCATTTATGATGGCACTACGCAGGTCGATCTTAGCGGTGCTGCCACTATTGAAGGCCTGGATGGCGATGACCTCAGCCTGAACGGAACGCTCAGCGGCAGTTTCAGCGACAAACATGCGGGCTCCAACAAACCAGTCATGCTTGCCGGGTTGTCGCTCGCCGGCACTGATGCCTCCAACTACACCTTGAATCTGAACGGATCAGTGTTCGCTACCATCAGTCGCCGCGACCTGCAGGTAACCGGGCTCACTGGCCAGAATAAAATCTATGACGGCACGCTTGCTGCAATAACCAATGGCACTGCCTCTATCGCCGCACTGGGCGGCGACACAGTGACTCTGGGCGGCTCTGGCCTGTTCCAGTTTGCCGACCGCCACGTGGGTGCGGACAAAACCATTTCAGCAAGTGGTTTTACACTGTCAGGCATCGATGCGGGCAATTACACGCTGTTACAGCCAACTGGTCTGAGCGCCAATATCACCGCAAGAGACCTGGTCATCACGGGTCTAAGCGTGCTTGACCGAATCTATGACGGCACTGCCACGGCGCAGCTTAATGGCACGGCCCTGATCAGCGCACTGGGAGGTGATGATATCAATCTGCAGGGTGACGGATCAGCCCTGTTCATCGACAAACACGCCGGCACAGACAAAACTGTCAGCATCAGTGGCTTTACCCTGTCCGGCGCCCAAGCCAACAACTACACCCTGCTTCAGCCCACCGGACTCAATGCTGACATTCTGGCACGGCCGCTGACCGTCTCCGGCCTTAGCGTGAGTAACCGGGTATATGACGGCACTACAACAGTCTCAGCCAGCGGCGATGCCGTATTTGGCGGCACCGTGGATGGGGACGACATGATCCTCGACAGCAGTGCCTATTCCCTGAGTTTTCTCGACAAGCACGCAGGCACCAACAAGAAAGTACGTATCGACGGCATTACTCTCAGCGGCTCTGATGCTGGCAATTATGACGCCACCGATGCCGGCCTGATGGCCTCCGTCAGTCAGCGTCAGTTGGATCTGCGGGACGTCAATGTGGCGGACAAGGTGTATGACAGCACGACAACCGCTTCGCTTACCGGTGGATATATCTTTGGCGTGCTGGACGGCGACGCAGTCGATCTCGATACCAACGTGCGCTTTGGCAGCTTCGCCGACAAACATACAGGGCAAAACAAGACCGTTGCTGTCGGGGGCTACTCACTGACCGGTGCCGATGCCGCCAACTATGGCATCAATCCGCTGAGCCTTAGTGCCAGTATCACGCCCTTTACACTCAATATTGCCGGGCTTACCGGTGATAAAGTCTACGATGGCAACGTCGCAACCACGTTGCAACACAGCGGTCTGGATGCCGCTTTTGTCGGTGATGATGTCGAGCTGGATGATTCAGCTGTGTCTGCCAGTTATGCTGACAAGCATGCCGGTACCGACAAGGCAGTCACGCTAAGCGGCAGCTTCAGTCTCAATGGTAACGACGCTGGCAACTACACGCTAAACCTGCCGAACGCTCTGACCGGCAGCGTTAGCAAACGTAATATTACGGTAGACGGACTGACCATCGCCGACAAAGTCTATGATGGTACAAGCGTGGCACAAATCTCCGGCACGGGTACATTCGGTGGCACCATCGCCGGTGATGACCTGGCCATCGACGTCGGCGAAGTGGAGCTCGAATTTGCAGACAAGAACGCCGGCAACAACAAACCGGTAGCCATGTCGGGTGTTACATTCAGCGGCGCCGATGCCGACAACTACTCGGCAGCGACGCCTACCGGGCTGACCGCGTCCATTACCCCCAAGGCACTCACTGTCGCTGGCATCAGCGCCAGCGACAAAGTCTATGATCTGACGACATCGGTGGTATTGACTGGCAATGGTGTGCTGGACGGCCAGATCAGTGGTGATCAGGTAACGCTTGACGAATCCGCCCGCAGTGGCAATTTTGCCGACCGTCACGCCGGTGAAGACAAGACCGTCAGCGTCTCCGGCCTGGCGCTTGCAGGCACAGACAGTGGCAATTATCGCATTTCACCAATCAGTGGCATTACCGCGAACATTACCCCGGCCAATGTGTTGCTTACCGGCCTCGCCGGCGAGGCCCGCGTTTATGACGCTACAACGCTGGTCAGCCTCACTGGCCAGGGCACTCTTGATTTCGGCACATTGGGCACGCTGAAGAACATTCAGGATGACCTGGCACTGTCAGGAACAGCAATTGCCAATATGAAAGACAAACACGTAGGCGACGACAAGGTCCTGACAGTGAGCGGCATCAGCCTGGGCGGACTGGATGCCGGCAACTTCAATCTGATACTGCCCACTGGCCTGACTGCCAGTATTACCCCGCTTACCGTCAAAGTCACGGGCATTGCGGCACAGAACAAAATCTATGATGCAAACAACCGGGCAAGCCTGTCCGGCACCCCTGCCGCAGCTTTCAAGGTGGGAGACAATGTCTCCATCGCCGGTTCGCCTGCAATCACCTTTAGCAGTCAGAATGTTGGCACCCACAATGTCATCGCCCGTGGCTTCGCGTTGTCCGGAGTTGACGCCAGTAATTATATTCTGCAACAGCCCGATCCGCTTAGCGCGTCGATCTCACCATTTGAACTGGCACTTAAGGGCGTGATTGCCAACGACAAGGTTTACGACGGCACCACACTAGCGCCGCTGAGCGGTAGCCTTTCTGTCACCGCGCTGGGTAGCGATACGTTGTCGGTCAGCGGGCAGCCAGTTGCCAGCTTTGCCAGCAAAAACGTCGGCGACTCCCTGCCTGTGACCATCACCGGGATCAGCCTTGCCGGCACAAACAGCGGCAACTACCGACTCAGAGTTCCCGAGCTGCAGGCCTCCATCACGCCCCGCACCGTGTCGGTAACGGGTATTGTCGCAGAGGATAAAATCTATGACGGCAATGTCACCGCTACCTTCAGTGGCAGCGCATCGCTGGCCAATAGGGTGGGCGGGGATGACGCTGTCTCTTATACACATCTGACGCTGCCGACGACTCCTTA
>OJBX01000282.1_pt1 | contig 27665 bp, 26 predicted proteins | sample 1590751 | NCBI WGS metagenome assembly OJBX01 (sample SAMN05416780, study PRJEB24817) | seawater metagenome | isolation source: Sea water | place: Canada:Atlantic | collected 2013-07
CGGCCGGGTAGAAAAATACCACTGACCACTTGCCTTTGAGATCCGCTTCAGTGATTTCCACGAACTCGCCGTTATGGAAAGCAGTTGCTTTAAATGGTTTTACTTCAGTGTTGATCAATGACACGTTAACGCTCCTTTGCCGTGTAGCCGTTCCAGTGTGTGGTTGGCTGATTAATTTAACAGGGCCCATAATAGCGGCGAAGGCTGCTTAGGTAAAATGAAATATATGTTAGACAATGATACATAAAATGTATCATTGGTGGCGACAGCAGTTGGTTGAGTGAGTCTGGTGCTGGCACATGAGCCGGTCTGCCGGCCCCGCTAACAAAATTGATAGAAAAAAACGATTAATTAGCTTGTCACGGTCAGCTAAAGTCACTTAGAAGAAAAGAGCCATTTAGAAGAAAAGAGTCATTTAAACGAACAGAGTCACGTCAAAGGACCGGGGTCAGTAAAAAATCAGAATCGATATGGCTGCCACAACAACAATGATAAACAGGTAGGCGATCACTTTAGCCGGATCCTCGCGCAACAGGCTGAACAGGGTGTCGGCGGTGCCGGCTGCTCTGTCGGCCTGGTACTGAGCCCGCATGCGCTGCTGGCGCTGTTGCTGGTAGTCATCAAGCAGGCTGCGAGCCTGCGCGTAGTCGGCGTTGTCATGCAGCCAGAGGCCTGGCATGGAGATGCCCCAGTTGCCTGCACTGGTTTCATAAAATGAAATGTCGTGTGCGGTCAGTAGTTCCCGCACTTCAGCAGCTTCGTCATCGGGCACATGACGCAGACGAAATAACAGTTTTGCCATAATTACCTATCAGGAGCAGCAATGGACAAGCGTTTATCAGTGAGGCGATCAATGGACAGTGTAACAGCAATGCCGCGCCGTGGCCGGGCCCGGGTTCAGATTCAGACCCGGGCAGGGGTCATGACTCGGGCAAAAGCAACACTGCACAGAATGCTGTGCACCATTGCGGCGACCCTGACACTGTTTGCCGTCAGCGTGCCGGTCAACGCCGAATCCTCGGTATGGCAGGCAAGCAAAGGCGACGAAACAGTGTTCCTTGGCGGCACCATACATCTGTTACGGGCCCAGGATTATCCATTGCCGGAGGCATATGCCGCCGCTTATGACGCCTCAGACCGATTGTTTTTCGAAATTGATCAAAGCCAGATGGCGGATATGGGCGTGCAGGCGCGCATGATGCAGCGGCTCACCTATCAGGATGAGCGCACGCTGCAGAGTGTGCTTGACGACGAGACCTATGCGGCGTTGGCAGCCTACGCCGAAAACGCAGGCCTGCCGATGGCCATGATGCAGAAGTTCAAACCGGGCATGCTGCTCACGACACTGTCACTGATCGAGTTCCAGAGCCGGGGTTTTACGCCTCAGGGGGTAGATGCCTATTACAGCACACGTGCCATGGGCGACGGTAAAACCCGTGGCGCGCTGGAAACCATTGATGAACAGATCGACATGCTGGCGGGTATGGGAGAAGGCTACGAAAGCGAATTTGTCGCTTATTCGTTGCGGGATCTGGAAACCATTGGCGAGGCCATGGACGAGATGTTGGTGGCGTGGCGCTCGGGCGACCTGGAAGCATTGGAGTCGCAGTTTATCAAGCCCATGCTGGAGGAGGCCCCGGAGTTATACGAGAGTATGCTGGTGGAGCGCAACAACAACTGGATGCCGCAGATCGAAGCCATGTTTGATGAGCCGGGCACCGAATTTGTTCTGGTTGGTGCGGCACACCTGGTCGGTGAGCATGGCGTGTTGGCAATGCTCTCGGATCGTGGTTACGAGGTCAGCAGGGTGGGAGCAGCAGACTAGCGATGGCTCGATTGCGGAGCCGGGCGACTATCGTCCGGCTCCGCAAGACGTGTCAATTTGCAGTTTTGTGACTCAGGATAATCTGGCGCGGACCACGGGTATGCGTCTGGCCGCTGGTGCCCGTTGGAATCTGCTGCACTTTGCCGCCTGATTTTTCGAAGGCCGCCATCTGGCGAGCCAGATCATCTCTGTCACAGACAGGCAGATCTTTCTTGGACTTGGACATAATACTGTCAACCTTGGGGCTTATCATGGAAAGTCCGCCATTATACATGATTTTTGACAGCGCTGTCAGTGCGCCTTGGTTGGCGTGAAGTCCTGACTGAGGGCATGGCTAACAGAGTCGGGCAAGGGATCAACGCGGCAACGGTATGCCGGATGATTGCTGAAGAGTGAGCAGCTAGCCCCCTTGAAGAGTGCGTCTATCATGGCTGGCTGAAACTCAAAACACAGAAAATGCACCGCTGAGGTTTTGCTCGGGACTGATTCTGCCGAGTCATTATTGGCGCTGGCCATGACCGGTTCATGGCCGTCAATCTGGATGCCGACGTGCTGCTCCAGTGCCAGTAGATCGCGCAGGATCTGATGTCGCTGATCCGGATCAGAAACCTCGATCATCAACGTGCACTTGAGATTGGTACCGTCGGGGATGAGTGGATTGTACGCCGCCAATTCCTGCTCAATGGCGTCATCGCCGCGCAGGTTTTCCGCATATACCATCTCCTGAACCTGGTATCTCATGGTCATCATGTCTTCGAAATGCAGCGTCACATGGGGCCCCAGCGCGACCCGGCGATTTTTCTTGTAGTCGATCATGGCCCTGCGCACGGCCGGTCGTTGACGCTGGTATTGATCCGGTGTGCTGATGTCCGCCACCGTCAGTTTGCTGTTGTCAGTCACACGCTTACCCCTGATTACTCTTCCAGCAGCTCCAGTGCTTTCTGAAAACGATTGGCATGAGAGCGTTCAGCTCTGGCCAGCGTTTCCATCCAGTCCGCGATCTCGTCAAAGCCCTCCTCCCGGGCATCTTTTGCCATGCCAGGATACATGTCAGTGTACTCATGCATTTCACCGGCAATGGCTGACTTGAGGTTGTCGGATGTAGTGCCGATAGGCAGGCCGGTCACCGGATCGCCTGACGCTTCCAGGTACTCAAGATGGCCATGGGCATGCCCGGTTTCGCCCTCGGCTGTGGCCCGAAACAACGCGGAAACATCGTTGTGTCCCTCAATATCGGCTTTCTGGGCAAAATACAGATAGCGGCGGTTCGCCTGTGACTCGGCGGCAAAAGCTGCCTTGAGATTCTGTTCCGTTTTTGAATCTTTTAATGACATCGCTGGATCTCCGGGGTCTGGCGGCAAGGCAAAAACATATAACGCCTGAACATATCTCAGATATTGACGTCATTCTAATGGTTTTTTTCGTCATCTGGCGGGCGCTTGGTCAAACTAAGCGGGGAGACGTATTTCTTCGCCGGAGCAATCTGCTAGAATCGATCATCCTGACAGAGAGAGATCGGTATGACTGACACCAAAACCAAAGCATCACGCACTAAAAAAGCCGACACAAGCGCTGACAAACCTGTTAAAAAAGCCACGCCTGCGGCAAAGGCATCAACAACAAAAACGAGCGCGGCTAAAGCATCGGCAGCAAAAACCAAGAAAACCGCTGCCGGAAAAGCTGCGCCCGCCGCTTCTGCTGCCAAGAGCGCGACCAAAACCACTGCCAAAGCGGCCGCGCCGGCAAAGAAAGCAGCCCCCAAAACAGCAGCAAAAGCCAAAGCGGCGCCGAAAGCGCCTGCAACTCCAAAAAAGGCCGCAGCTCCCAAAAAGCCTGCAGCTTCCAAAAAGGCCGCAGCTCCGAAAAAGCCCGCAGCTCCGAAAAAGCCCGCAGCAGCCAAGGCCGCGAAAACGACCAAAGCATCAACGACGGCAGCTAAACCAGCGCCTGCGACCAAGAAAGCGCCTACGGCCAAGAAAACGCCTGAGGCAAAGAAAGCGCCCGCGGCCAAAGCAGCTCCTGCTGCAAAAAAAGCCCCTGCGGCCAAAAAAGCGCCTGCTGCCAAAAAAGCCCCAGCTGCAAAGAAAACCCCGGCGGCCGAGGCCACGAAACCCGCCGAGCAAGCCCCCCGGCAACGAGTTGAAGGCGCCTCCGTCAATTACTCCAGCGTACAGGAACCACCAGCGCACCTGACCATGCGCGTGGACACAAATCGGGTTGTCGCCTTCCATTATCGTTTGTGCGAAGTACGCCCGGATGGCAACCGTTCGCAATGGCTGGAAGCGTCCTTTGGTCGCCAGCCCTTGCTGTATCTGCACGGCCACGGCAATGTTGTGCCAGGTCTGGAACAGGCCATGGTGGGCAAAAAAGCCGGCGATCGTATCGAAATTACGCTGTCTCCGGAGCAGGCCTATGGGCCACGCACCTCTAACGAGTTGCTGCGTGTTCCCATCAAACATCTGCAGAACGCACCTGAACGCAAACATCTGGTGCCAGGTGCCATTGTCTCGGTTAAAACCAATCGCGGCTTAAAAAATGCGCTGGTGATCAAGGCCGGCAAGTTCAATGTTGACCTGGATACCAATCACCCTTATGCAGGCCGAACGCTTCACTATCAGATTGAAGTGCTGGGTGTGCGTCAGGCAACCGCGGAAGAGGTGGCTCATCGCCACGTACACGGTCCGGGCGGGCATCAGCATTAAGTGTTTAATAAACCAGAATAATGAAAAAGGTGGGTTTATGAAAATCAGGAATGAGACAGCAGCCTTGAGCGGAGAAACAGCCTTGAGCGGAGAAACAGCCCTGAGCGGAGAAACAGCCAAGAGCGAGAAAGCAGCCGTCAATGAAGGCCGCAGAACCATGCTGAAAGCCGGCTTGGGCGCGGGTGTCATGGCGGCCAGCGCCGGCTTCCCGTGGCTGGCACTGGCCCAGGGCGAAGAGGTAATACCCTTTCTTGACGTGCCCGAAGGTTACGACCCTGGTCCGCGCCGCCCCGGCATGACCCACATTATTGATACCCGGCAGATCGACAACTTCTACAGTGATGACTTTTACGTGGTGCAACACTACGGTCAGCCCGAGCTTGATGTCAGCAACTACCGCCTGACCATCACCGGTCTGGTAGATCGTCCACTGAGCTTCACCCTGGATGAACTGATGGCGCTGCCTGATCAGTCACTGGACGTCGGCTTTGAGTGTGGTGGAAATGGCAACCGTATGTATCACGGGCTGGTGGGCAATGCACGCTGGCGCGGTATCAATCTGAAAGCGCTGCTGGAGCGCGCTGGCGTTCAGGAGAACGGACGCGAGGTGGTCTTTTTTGGTGGCGATATCGGCCAGGAAGAAATTCGTGGACGCGAGGTCGACAAGGCCTTTGCCCGCAGCCTGTCGCTGGAAGATGCCATGCGCGAAGACAATATGCTGGCCTTTGAAATGAACGGAGAGCCGCTGGCAGTGCATCATGGGCGACCACTGCGACTGCTGGTACCCGGCTTCTATGGTGTCGCCAACGTCAAATGGTTAACCCAGATTCATGTCCAGGACACACGCTACATGGGCCGCTTCATGGGACGTGATTACGTGACCCTGAAAAAAACCATGGTCGGCGATCAGGAGCGCTGGGTGGAAAACTCGGTGGCACGCATGAACCTGAAGTCGGTCATTGCCCGCGTTACCCGCCTTGGTAACAGTCACCGTATCAGTGGTTTTGCCCTGAATGACGGCACACCGTTGCGCAGCATTGAGGTTCGTGTTGATGATGGCCCCTGGCAGCAGGCGCAGATAGATCCACAGGCGTCGACCTATAGCTGGAAGCCGTTTCATTTCGATTGGCAGGGTGCCACCCCGGGTGAACATACGGTGGTCTCACGGGTCACCGACATTAACGGCAATACGCAGGCAGTGACTGCCGATCTGCCCGAGCGGGTCAGTTACTGGGAAGAGTTTGGGCAGTTCCCGCGCCGCATCATGATTGGTGCCTGATAAGAGTAGTGGTCTATGAAAACATATCTGGTACTGACGCTGATCGGCAACGATCAACCCGGGCTGGTTGAGTCGCTGGCACAGATTGTTGCTCAGCATCAGGGCAATTGGCTGGAAAGCAATATGTCCCGGCTGGCCGGCAAATTCGCCGGCATTCTGCGCGTCAGCGTGGACGAGGATAAATCGGACGCTCTGGTCTCGGCACTGGATGCGCTGTCACCGCGATTGAAGCTGATCGTTGAGCACTCAGCGCAGCCCGAAGCGGATCAGCCCCAGCGCAGCCTGCGTCTGAGTCTGGTGGGCAACGACCGGCCGGGTATCATTCGTGATATTTCAGGTGCGCTGGCGCGTCAGAAGGTGAATGTAGACGACCTGAATACCGAGTGTGTGCCGGCACCCATGTCATCGGATATTCTGTTCCGCGCCGAGGCGGTGCTGCATATCCCCGCCGATCTGGATATCGAGGCGTTGCGCGCCGAGCTGGAGCGACTGGCCGACGACCTGATCGTGGATCTCAACCTGATCGCAGACTGATAATGCGCCAGCCCTGTTCTCGGGCATGCTGGCGCAAGCGCTCATCGGGATCAACTGCCACGGCCTCGCCCACGACTTCCAGCAACGGAATATCATTAAACGAATCACTGTAAAAAACCGCGTTCTGCATGGACAGCGAGGCGTCATGGTGGGTGTCCAGCCAAGATTGGAGTTTGCCTATTTTACCGGCCTGAAAGCAGGGTTTGCCGTCGATTTTGCCTGTCAGGACGCCTGCGGTGTGAGCCAGGTCCGTGGCTATCAGGTGCTCTATGCCCAGCCTGTCGGCGATCGGTCCGGTAATGAAGCGGTTGGTCGCGGTAACGATCAGGCAGATGTCCCCTGCCGCTTTATGGTCATCAATCAGTTTCTGCGCGCTGGCCTGCAGCATCGGTTCAACAAATTCGGTCATGAAAGCGGCGTGCAGCTCCGTCAGACGGGTGACCGGCAGGCCCACGACCGGCGCGATGGCAAATTCACAGTACTCATTCATGTCCAGCACGCCTTGCTTGTATTGCTGATAAAAGGCGTCGTTGCGTTGTCGGTGCGCCTCGGCATCAACCAGGCCGGCATGGCACAGATATTCCCCCCAGGCGTGGTCGCTGTCGCCTGCCAGCAGCGTGTTGTCGAGGTCAAAAATCGCCAGTTTTGTCATGAAGTCAGTCCCTGCTATCGGCATTGGTGGGGTAAGCGGGTCGGCATTATAACCTGAGACGGGCGCTTTTTTGCCGAACGAAATTGTGAAACAATGCAGAGTGGACATCGCGCGACTGTTCTGTCACTGGGTAATACGGGAATCAATGAGACACCAACATGATTGATGCTGAAGGCTTCAGACCCAATGTCGGTATCATCATCTGTAATCCCAGAGGGCAGGTGTTATGGGCCAAGCGTATCGGACAGGATGCCTGGCAGTTTCCGCAAGGCGGGATTCGTCAGGGTGAACGTTTGCAGCAGGCGATGTACAGGGAATTAAAAGAAGAAGTCGGGCTTGAGGCCAGGGACGTGGAAATTCTCTCCAGCACACGGGACTGGCTGTACTACCAGTTACCCCGGCACTATATCCGGCAGAACTCCAACCCGGTGTGTATCGGTCAAAAACAGAAATGGTTTTTGCTGAGGCTGCGAGGAGAAGAGTCGCGTATTTGTCTGGCCAATCAGAACATGACGCCGGAGTTCGATGACTGGCAGTGGGTCAGTTTCTGGTATCCACTTAGTCAGGTGATTGATTTTAAAAGAGAAGTCTATCGCCAGGCATTAAAACAGCTGGTCAAGCCCCTGAACCGGTACATTAACTCGTGAGACGCTGCCAGTCAGCCCCATATGCTAGATAGATTGCGTGACATCGTTCAGGCGGTGAATTCTGCCCGGGACCTTCAATCCGCGCTCGACGTTATTGTGTCGAGCGTGCGCGATGCCATGGCCACGCAGGTCTGCTCGGTGTACCTGCTGGATACCGACATCGGCAGTCATGTGCTGATGGCCTCCGAAGGCCTGCGCAAGGAATCAGTTGGTCATGTCAGCTTGCAGCTGGACGAAGGTCTGGTGGGTCTGGTGGCCCGCAATGCGGAACCGGTCAACCTGGAAGACGCGCAATCCCACCCAAATTATCACTACCTGTTGGAAACCGGTGAAGAAGCCTTCAGTTCCTTTCTGGGCGTGCCCATCATTCACCATCGTAAAGTGTTGGGCGTGCTGGTTGTACAGCACCGGGAAAAACGATCATTTGATGCCGGTGAAGAAGCCTTTCTGATTACCCTGTCGGCTCAACTGGCCGGCGTTATCGCCGCCGCCGAAGCCACCGGCGCAATTCAGGGCGTCAGCCCCTCCGGTCAGCGGCGTGCCGACAGCAGTTTTTCGGGTATCTCGGGAGCCTCTGGCGTGGCCATCGGCCATGCCGTGGTGGTATTTCCACATGCCGACCTGAGCATCATTCCCAGTCGCCAGATCAGTGACATCGATGCCGAGCTGAGTGCATTTGCCACCGCATTGTCCTCAGTACGTGACGACATACGCGCGCTCAGTGAAAGCGTCGGTCAGCAGTTGCGACCGGAAGAGCGCGAACTGTTCGATGTCTATCTTCGCATGCTGGATGACGATGCGCTGGGCCGTGAGGTCAATGAACTGATCCGCCAGGGTAATTGGGCGCAGGGCTCACTGGCCGATGTCGCCACCGACCACGTCAAATCCTTTGAACAAATGAAAGACCCGTATCTGCGCGAACGTGCCGCGGACATCAAGGATCTGTGCAGCCGTGTGCTGGCCTACCTGCAGGAAACCGAAAGCACCAAGCAACGCGAGTATCCCGAGAACACCATTCTGGTCGGCGAGGAGCTGGCGCCGTCCATGTTGATGGAAGTACCCCGGGAAAAACTGGTAGGCATGATTTCCGTGAAGGGGTCAGGTAACTCTCACGTTGCCATTCTGGCGCGCACCATGGGTATTCCGACCGTGATGGGCGTGATTGATCTGCCCTATCGCAAGCTCGACGGTCGGCCACTGATTGTTGATGGCTACAACGGCACGGTGCTGACCAGTCCATCGGAAGCGACGCTGGCGCGCTACGGCGAAGTGCTGAAGGAAGAAGAACAGTTTGTTCGTGGCCTGGAAGCGCTGATCGACCTGCCGTGTATCACGCCCGACCATCATCGTGTCAGCCTGTGGGTGAATACCGGTCTGATGACCGATGTGGTGCGATCGCTGGATCATGGTGCCGAAGGCATCGGGCTGTTCCGAACCGAAGTGCCCTTCCTGCTCAGCGAGCGATTCCCCAGTGAGCGCGAACAGGCCGACATTTATCGTGAACAGTTGCAGGCGTTCTCGCCCAAGCCAGTGACCATGCGGACCCTGGATATCGGTGGCGACAAATCGCTGCCGTATTTTCCAATTGAAGAAGCCAACCCCTTTCTGGGATGGCGCGGGATTCGTGTGACACTTGACCACCCGGAGATTTTTATTGCCCAGACACGGGCGATGATCCGTGCCAGTGAAGGGCTTGATAACCTGCAGATCATGTTGCCTATGGTGTCCAACCTGCAGGAAGTCACCAGCGCCCTCCAGATTATCAAGCGCGCCCTGCGCGAGCTTCAGGAAGAGGGACTGGACGTCAGCATGCCACCTATCGGTGTCATGATTGAATTGCCGGCGGCAGTATACCTCACCCGTGCCCTGTGCCAGATTGTTGATTTTGTGTCGGTGGGCAGCAATGACCTGACCCAGTACCTGCTGGCGGTCGACCGCAACAACCCCCGGGTGGCAGACCTGTACTCAGCGTTTCATCCGGCGGTGCTGAATGCCTTGCAGCATGTGGTGACAGCTGCACATGCCGAAAACCGGCCGGTCAGTATCTGTGGCGAAATGGCCGGAGATCCGGGCGCGGCCGTCCTGTTGATGGCCATGGGCTTTGATACCCTGTCGATGAACGCCTCTACCCTGCTCAAAGTGAAAGCCGTGATCAGGGCAATGACACTGAGTTCGGCCAAAGCCCTGCTCAACGATGTCATGCAAATGAACGATGCCGAAAGTATTCGCAGCTGTGTCGACCTGGCGCTGTACAATGCCGGCGTTGATCGTCTGCTGCGCTCTTCACGAACCAACTGACCCTGCCTGAGGACACTCGATGCTGACTTACCCTGATATTGATCCCGTAGCGTTCTCTCTGGGACCATTGACGGTGCACTGGTACGGTATCATGTACATCGTTGCGTTTACCGGCGCCTGGTATCTGGCCCGCGTCAGGGCAAGGCGTGCTGCCGCCGGCGGCCCCGGCCATGACAAATTCCGGTTCACGGATGAACAGCTGGCGGACCTGGTATTTTATGGTGCCCTGGGTGCCGTGCTGGGTGGTCGTTTCGGGTCGGTCGTGTTCTACAATTTTGACCGCTTCATTTCTGACCCGTTATGGTTGCTTCGCATCTGGGAGGGCGGCATGTCCTTCCACGGTGGTTTCCTGGGCGTGATGCTGGCGTTTTATATCTATTCGCGGCGTATCAACAAACACTATTTTGATGTGCTGGACTTTATTGCCCCGCTGGCGCCCTTCGGCCTTGGTGTTGGTCGTCTAGGCAACTTTATTGGCGGCGAACTCTGGGGCCGCCCGACCGATGTACCCTGGGGCATGGTGTTCCCGCATGTGGACCAGATGGCGCGTCACGCCTCACAGCTTTACCAGGCAGTGCTGGAAGGCGTGGTGCTGTTCGGCCTGATGTGGTGGTTCTCGTCCAAACCACGTCCCCGCTACGCCGTTTCCGGGCTGTTTGCAGTCGGTTACGGTGTGCAGCGATTCTTTGTTGAGTTCTATCGCGAGCCCGACTCCTGGTTGGGTTTTGTTGCACTGGACTGGCTGACCATGGGGCAGGTTTTGTCAGTGCCCATGATAGTTGCCGGTGCCATATTGCTGGTTATTGCGTACCGAAATCCAACTAAGGCATGAAAAGAGCAGTGTACTAACAGCCTTCATCCAATTCCAGGGAAGCAAAAAGCCCCAAAGCAAGAGGAGTTCTCACCTTGGGGCTCGATAGCGGGGGTGTTACAGACTCAGGTCAAGGCGCAGATAGACGCTGCGGCCGTCTGTGTCATACGGTGCGTTGCGTGAATAGATCAGTCCGCGGTTGGCCTGGAACTCAGCCTCGTCGGGATACTGGTCGAACACATTCTCGGCGCCCAGGCGAACAGACAGTTGCTGCGTAGCCTGCCAGGTAGCTGAGACATCGGTGAAAGATTCGGCACCGAACTTCTGGTGAATATCGCCATCGGCGTTAAAAGAAAAGTCAGTCCATGAGCCGTAGTAGCGAACGCGACCCATGAAATCAAAATTCCCCACCAGGTAGTTCGCCGACAGATTCAGCGTTTGCTGCGGCAGGTTCTCTTCAAAACGGATTCGGTTGGTTTCATTGTTTTCGAAAGATCCGCCCACCACCTCTGTCTGGTTGTAGTTAAACGAGGAAGACAGAGCCAATTGCCCGGCCCCTGCTTCCATGGCATAGCCAACGACCAGGTCAACGCCGCTTGAGCGTGTGTCGAAATCATTCTGGAAGAAGTTGACCCGGGTGATACCTTCGCCCCCCGGGACGCCCAGTGCAGACAGTTCGGCGCGCTCGGCGTCAGTCAGCGTGTAACCTGCCGACGTACCAAAACGGTTGTCGACTTCGATGCGATAGACGTCCAATGAGGAATTGAAGCCGGCATCATTCCGGAAAACGATACCGGCGCTGATGTTTGTGGACTCTTCTGCATCCAGCGGTTTGATATCCACCCCTGCCCGGTTGGAAACAATGCGTGCCACGTCACCCGTTGGCGAGAAACGGCCGTTTGTGAAGATATTCAAGGTCACCGTATCCAGGCCCTGCGAGGTACGTTCGCTGAACAGTTGGCCTGGCGTCGGAGCCCGGAAGCCATTGGACAGTGTGGCGCGCATGGCCAGATTGTCGTTGATGGCATAACGGCCAGTCAGTTTACCCGTGAAGATGCGATCGTCGTGCTCGGAATAATCTTCATAACGGCCTGCAACGCCGACAGTAAGGGCATCGTTCAACGGCATCTCAAGATCGACGTAGCCAGAAAGACTGGACTGGCTGGATTCGCCTGCCTGCTCGGGGCTGAAACCCGGGAAACCATTTGAGCCTGAAGGCAGTCCGGCGTTGGCGCCTGGCCCGATGGCATAGGACGCTACGTCACCCGTCTGAACCTCATAGGTTTCTTTTCTGCGCTCCAGACCAAATGCCAGGTTGCCGATAGCGATTACATAGTTGAAGTCCAGATTCAGGTTCAACTCGCTCTGCTTTAAGGCGCCGATGTCAAATGTCGTCGGGCTTTGTGGGCCCAGAGACGCATTGATGCTGTTGGCCATGTTGTAATCGATGCGGTTGCTGCCAAGGCCAGCGCTCAGGTCCCAGCTTAGATCAGGATTGATGTCGCCGCGTATACCGACAGTCAGCGAACGGTCCTCATCTTCCTGGCCAAACTGAGGGGAAAAACCGGCCGGATAAAGAGTGCGCAGGTCGAAGCCAGGGAAGACATCAGTGATGTTGAAGGCACTGGTTGAATCCGGGTTACGCCAGTTGAAATCCGACAGACCTTCGCCACTGCCTATGGATCCGAAGCCATACAATTCCAGATCTGAACTCAGTGAGTAGGCGCTGTTGAACATGAAGCGCAGACTTTCAGTCTCGGGCTGTCCCCAATTCTGTACCGGGTTGGGTACGACCACATTCGGGTTCTCTGCCTGAAACTGGATGGCATCTGGGCGTTGGCGGCTGCGTGAGGTTTTTTCGGCGTCGGCATACTCCATGGTGGCAGTCAGGAAGCCCGCGGTACCAAGAGGAAGGCCCGACTTCAGTCCGAAACGGGTGTTTTCACCATCACCTTCGCTGTACTCGGAATATTGAACAAAACTTCTGAATTCAGTGCTGTTGTCCAGAATGATGTTGATCACGCCGGCAATGGCGTCTGAGCCGTACTGGGCGGACGCGCCATCACGCAATACCTCGACACGCCCGATGGCGAACGTGGGAATCTGCGCCAGATCGGGTGACTGGGCCCCATTGCCACCAAGCAGGGCCGAGCGGTGACGGCGCTTGCCATTGACCAATACCAGTGTATGGTCAGGAGAAAGCGCGCGCAATGTAGCAGGGCGAACAAACACCTGGCCATCGGCCATGGGCAGGCGTTGCACCTTGTAAGATGGAACCAGTTGCGCCATGACATCGGACAGGTCTTCCGACATTGCGCTGTTGATTTCGCTGGACGACACAACATCAATGGGTGCTGTGGATTCAAAGATCGTTCTTTGCGAGCGCCGTGTGCCCGTCACAATGACGCTTTCGATGGCAGGATCACTGACGTCGCGTGATGTGGCAGGCTGTGAAAATGCGACACTGGACTGGGTGAGCAGGATGGCAGCACCCAGGCAGATGGCCGGCACTGCTGGTTTCTGGTTTGACATTATTTTACCCCTGTTCTTTGTTATTCAGATAGAAAGTCGTCGCGAGTATAGGAGGAGGCCGTGACATATTCGTGAAAAATGTTAAGTCAATAAATCTTCTTGTTTCTGTCTTATTAGGTGAAATACTACCGTCACACAGATGCGCTAGACTGAATCTCTAATATCCGGAGGCGTTATTGTCATGAAAAAGACATCAGGAACCTTTACGAGACGACAGATGCTTGGCGGCCTTGCCGTCGGGGCTGGCAGCTTGGTATTGCCAGGTGTCCGAGCACAACAGTTCATGGGGGGATCTGAGTCGACCGCGAATTCCGACAGGCTCGCTATGGATGAGGCATTCTGGCGTGATGTGGGCAGCCACTATGAACGCGCTGATGGCATCATCAACCTTGAGCACGGTTATTGGGGAAAGATGGCAAGGCCCGTGCTGGAGCGATATATTGCTGCCACTCAAATGGTAAACAAGCAGTTGTCTGTCTATGCCCGCAAGCATTACGGGCGTGATATGGCGGAGAGTGTAGAGCGCGTTGCCGGCGCACTAAACGTGTCTGCCGACGAAATCGTATTGACCCGCAATGCGACCGAATCCATCCAGAACCTGATTCGTCAGTATCAGGGACTCACGGCCGATGACACAGTACTTTTTGCCGATATTGATTACCCCAGTTTTCAACAGACCATGCAATGGCTTGCTGACACGGAGGGCACAACAGCGGTTGTGGTGAATCTGCCGGGCCGTGCCTCGCAGCAGATGATCTTTGAGGCCTACATCAGTGCATTTGATGCCAATCCGAATCTCAAGCTCATTCTGCTGACCCACGTCAGCAATCAGCATGGGCTGGTGGTGCCCGTGGCGCGCATTGCTGCGGAGGCCCGGACACGTGGCATCGACGTCATCTGCGACAATGCGCAATCATGGGGGTTGCTGGACTACACTATGCCAGAGCTTCAGGTCGACTGGGCGGGTTTTAATCTGCACAAGTGGATAGGCGCACCCGTGGGTGTGGGCGCTTTGTATATGCGTCGGGGGACTCTGGAGAAAGTACTGCCGTATCCGGGGGAAACGGATCACGACAATACGCGCATCGGCGCGCGTGTGCACACCGCCACGTCCAATTTTGCTGCCATTCTGGCGGTGCCCGCAGCGCTTGATTTTCACGAGTCAGTGGGCGGAGCCAACAAGGAGGCGCGACTGCGCTACCTGCGCGGCTTGTGGACCACCGAGGCGGACACCCTGCCACATATTGAAGTGCTGGGTGGCGCTAATGAAACGTCGTGGACGGGCATGGCTTCCTTTCGCCTGCGTGGACAATCCAGTCCGGCTGAGGTCAGGGCACTGCAGCAGCGTCTGGAACAGGAGTATGGCATCTTTACCGTTGCCCGTTACGAACTCAGCAGTGGTGCCTGCATCCGTGTGACGCCTCAGGTGTTCACAACGCCGGATGAACTGGCGCAACTGGTGGCTGCGCTGAAGACGTTGCAATAAAGCGGAATAAAGAGTTCACCGTTCTGCAATTGAGTCAGCTTCTGATCGTGGCAGGCACATTGAGCGAATCCGTGCCGGCGTTGACGCATTAGATTGCGACCGGCGCCTTGATGTGGGAAGCAGGGTCGTAGCCGACAATCTCAAAATCTTCAAACCGGTAATCATAAATCGATTCAGGTTTCCGGTTGATTTTCAGTTTCGGCAACGCTTTTGGCGAGCGCTGCCGTTGTTCCGCGATCTGGTCTTCATGATTAGAGTAGGCATGAAGATCGCCAATCGAGACAACTATCTCAAAGGGTTCGAGATCGCACTGCTGTGCCAGCATATGTGTCAGCAGCGCTAAAGACGCAATGTTGTATGGCAGCCCCAGGAAGCTGTCGCTGCTCCTGATGTACAGGTGCGCTGACAACCTGTTTTCAGCCACGTAGAACTGGTACAGCAGATGGCATGGAGGCAAGGCCATCCGGCCGTTTCTGGCATTCTCCTGCGGCGAAATGGTTTCGTCAGGCAGGTATTCCACGTTCCAGCCGTGAAATAAAATTCGCCGGCTGTTTGGGTTATTCTTGAGAGTATCAACAACGTAGTCGATCTGGTTTATTGTTGAGCCGTCTTTTGTCGGCCAGGCTGTCCATTGTTTACCGTAGACTGGGCCAAGATCACCGTTCTCGGTCGCCCACTCGTCCCAGATGGAGACGCCATTCTGCTTGAGCCACTGAGTGTTGGTGCTGCCACTCAAAAACCAGATAAGTTCATTTGCAATGCTTTTGAAATGAAGCTTTTTTGTTGTGAGTAGAGGAAAGCCTTTCTGAAGGTTATGCCTGAATTGTCGGCCAAACACAGAGGTGGTACCGGTGCCCGTTCTATCGCCTTTTTTTACACCGTTCTCTTGGATGTCTCGTAAGAGCTCCAGATACTCTTTCATAAGGTAGTTCCCTGGCCATTCTGTTCGACTGATTCAGCTGATATTTGCAGCCCTGTCAGTGTACGCTGTTTGCCCCGCCCAGCTCAACGGGTTTGGCACCTGACACGGGCTTCCCGATCCGGCGCTCGACCTGATTAGAACCGACCGGGGAAACAGGGTAGAATCCCCTGTGCTCCAACAGGCGACGCTCGACAATGATCTGCAGCGGTCGCCGCTTAATACGAATAACTGGAACGACTATGAGACTGGCATTAATCTGGGCCATGGCCCGCAACCGTGTGATTGGCCGTAATAACGCCCTGCCCTGGTATCTGCCCGAGGACCTGCGCTACTTCAAGCAGGTGACCATGGGCAAACCCATCATCATGGGGCGAAAAACCTGGGAGTCTATCGGTCGGCCGCTGCCCGGTCGCACCAATATCGTGATCAGCCGGGATCCGGAGTTCAATGCCGACGGCATCAAAGTGGTGCAATCGCTGGAGGCCGCGATTGCGCTGGCTGAGCATGTCACCACCATAGACGGCGGGGATGAGGCAGTGGTGATGGGTGGTGCGCAGATCTACGAAATGGCGCTGCCCATGGCCGACCGACTGTACATGACGCAGGTTCATGCCGATGTCGAGGGTGATGTGCTGTTCCCCGAATTTGAACTGTCGGCATGGCATGAGCTGGGCCGTGAAGACTTTTCAGCGTCCGATCCCAATCCCTACGACTACAGTTTTGTTGTGCTGGAGCGCTAGTATTTAACTCAGGATTTTGCGGAATGCCTTGGAGTTGCGCTGATAGTTATACATCTCCTGCTTCTTGATAGGCAGATCAGCGATCTCGATGTGTGTGAACCCACGTTCCATAAACCAGTGTGCGGTCTGGGTGGTAAGTACAATGACATTGCTCATGCCCTGCTTGCGTGCTTCTTTCTCCAGCGCACGCATCAGATGATCACCGCGCCCGGTTTCCTGGTAATCCTTGTGAATGGCGATGCAGGCGATTTCGCCGCTGTCTTCATCCAGCGGATAAATGGCTGCACAGGCGATGATGGTGCCTTCCATTTCGATCACTTTGAAGTAATCGATTTCCGCCTCCAGCAGTTCGCGTGAACGATGCACCAGCACGCCCGCTGCTTCCAGCGGGGCGATCAATTCCAGAATGCCGCCAACATCTTCAATGCTGGCCTGCCGCAGCAACTCAAAGTTGTCGCGCGACACCAGCGTGCCGTTGCCGTCACGGGTGAACAGCTCTTCAATGAGGGCGCCGTTGTCGGCAAAATTGATCAGATGACAACGGTGCACGGTTTTACTACTGGCCTTGATTGCCGCCGCCAGTGACTCGCGCACGCCGTTTTTGGCCTGATCATTGGCGTCGTCAATACTCTCATGCAGCGCACCAGCGGCCACCGGGCTCAGTGTGCTGACCAGGTTGTTGTTCGCATCCATGACGCCGCGTTGGGGTCCGAACAGAACCAGTTTATCGGCGTGCATGGCAATCGCGACCTCGGTGGCCACTTCTTCTGCCGACAGGTTAAAGACCTCACCGGTGGGCGAGTAGCCGAGATTGGACAGCAGCACAATATTGTTTTTGTCCAGATGTTGCTGAATCGCCGTGGCATTCACTTTCCTGACCACACCGGTCAATGAAAAATCGACACCGTCGATAATGCCCAGCGGCCTGGCGGTGATGAAATTGCCCCGGCTCACCTTGATATCGGCACCGTGCATCGGCGAGTTGGCCAGGCCCATGGAGAACTGCGCTTCCATATCAATGGACATGCCGCCAACCACGTGTTTGATCGCGTGCAGGCATTCGGCATCGGTGACGCGCAGGCCGTTGTGATAGTGCACGGCGAGTCCGGTCTGATCCAGCGCCTGGCTGATCTGCGGGCGGGCGCCGTGCACCAGCACCAGTTTTACACCCAGGCTGTGCAGCAGCGTGATGTCATGCACTATATTGCTGAAATTATCGTGCGCGATGGCCTCGCCGGTGAGCAATACCACAAACACCTTTTTGCGATGTGCATTGATGTAACTGGATGAGTGCCTGAACCAGTCGATGTATTGCGTCAGATTTTCCATGCCGTTATTTCCTGCCGGGCGGTTCCTTGGGTATCAGTGCCTGATTTGGCGAATCAGCGATTGTAACGCGATTTTACGCCGCCGTGGCGTTGCCTTTGACACAATAGTGAGTGATCAGCTCTTGCAACAGGTCGAGGCAGGGCTGAATGCGGTCGAGTCCCAGGTATTCGTCAGGTTGATGGGCCTGCTCAATGTCGCCGGGTCCCAGCACGATGGTGTCCATGCCGATTTTCTGCAGCCAGGGCGCCTCGGTGCCAAAAGCGACCGTGCCAACGCTGTGCCCGGTCAGTCGTTCTGCCGTTTTAACCAGATCACTTTCCGCCGGGCACAGAAACGCGGGCGCGCCGGGGAACAGGGGTGTTAATTCAAAACCGACCTGCCAGCGCCGGGCCAGCGGCTGCAGGCGTTCATCAATCAGGCTGCGCATGGTCTCAACTTCCATGCCCGGCAGCAGGCGTATATCAAACTCCAGTTCACAATGCCCACAAATGCGGTTGGGGTTATCGCCACCGTGAATACAACCCAGGTTCATGGTGGGCAGCTCGATGGCGAATAACGGATTACGGTACTTTTCCTGTAACTCGGCACGAAATTTCAGCAGTTCGCCAATCACATCATGCATCGCTTCCATAGCGTTGATGCCCAGACTGGGGTCAGAGGAATGGCCACTGCGACCCTGAAGCCGAATGGATTCCATCATCACACCCTTGTGGGCATGGATGGGTTTCATGCCCGTGGGTTCGCCGATAACGGCGTAACGTGCCTTGGGTCGCCCCAGTTCGGCAAGCTTGCGGGCACCAAACATGGAAGTCTCTTCGTCCGACGTGGCCAGCACGATCAAGGGCTGCTGCATGGGGGTGTCAACAAAGGCGCGCACCGCCTCCAGTATCAGGGCAAAAAACCCTTTCATGTCGGTGCTGCCGAGGCCGTAGATGCGATTGTCCCGCTCCGTCATCTGCAGCGGATTGACTGACCACAGGGCTTCATCCATGGGGACGGTATCGGTATGGCCGGCCAGCACAAGACCGCCGGGACCACTCCCCAGCGTTGCGATCAGGTTGGCCTTGCCCTGCTCGCTGCTGGATTCACAGGGCATGATTTCGCATTCAAAACCCAGCGCCGTGAACTGCTCCGCCAGATAATTGATAACCGGCAGGTTGCTCATGTCGATGCTGCTGTTGGTAGAACTGATGCTGGGCAATCGCAGCACTGCATCCATGTGTTGCATCAGCGAGCGTGTGTTGCGCATTGGCCATCCCCAAGGTGTTCTAAACGAATGCTTCCAGTACAGTGTTGAGGAACTGGTAGCCGGTGTCAGTGGTACTGATATGGTTGCCGTCTACGCTCAACAATTGTCGTTGTTGCAACGAGTCTACCTGCTTTCCGATCACGCTGAAAGGCAGGCCGGTGCGTTGCTCAAACTGTTCGTGGGTAAAGCCTTCGCGCAGGCGCAGTGCATTAAGGACAAACTCCAGAGCGAGCTGATCCGTCTCGATGGGGCCGGCATCCGCCAGGTAGGGGTAGCGGTTCAGCAAATTGCCCGGGTTCTGATTCTGTGCCTGCTTCTTTGCTGCTGCAGCTGCCTGCAGGTAGTGGCCGGGTTGTCGGCGCTTGTGCATACGCAGAATGCGCTGACGTGAGCGCTGGGTGATTTTGCCGTGGGCGCCGGCGCCGATGCCAAGGTAATCGCCAAAACGCCAGTAATTGACATTGTGGCGGGCCTGTCCGCCCGGGCGGGCAAAGGCCGATACCTCGTAACGCGCAAAGCCATGCTGGGTCAGCAATGCCAGACCACTGTCCTGAATCTCGATCAAGGTGTCTTCAGGCGGCAAAGGCGGTGGCTGCTTGTAGAATACGGTATTGGGTTCAATGGTCAGCTGGTACCAGGAGATGTGTTCGGGCTCGGCGGCTATCGCCTGCTGCAGGTCTGACATTGCCGCTTCGGTTGCCTGCGCCTGCAGGCCATACATGATGTCCAGGTTGAGTCGCCTGAAGCCGGCGTTATGCGCGTATTCGATGGCGCGCGCGGCATCGTGTTCATCATGGATGCGGCCGAGCTGCTGCAACTGTTGCGGGTCGAAACTCTGAATACCCAGGGACAGGCGGTTGATGCCGGCGTGAGCGTAGTCGGCAAATTTCTCCCGCTCTGCTGTGCCGGGGTTCGCTTCCAGTGTGATTTCAATATCGCTGGCAAAGGCTGCCATTGCGTCCAGGCCCGTCAGCAGTCGCTGGTAGGCGCCTGCTGACAATAGGCTGGGCGTACCGCCACCTATAAAAATGGTGCTGATGTCACGCTTTTGCACGTAAGGCAGATCATGGCGAAAGTCATCCAGCAGCGCGTCGACATAATCATCTTCGGGAAGCGGCCCTTTCTGCTCATGCGAGTTAAAGTCACAGTAGGGGCACTTGCGCACACACCACGGTACATGAATGTACAGGCTCAACGGTGGCAGTTCCAGCTTGGGTGCTGGCGATGGAGGCGTCATGTCACTCACAAGCGTGACGACAACTGTTGCATCAGTGATTTCATGGCAATGGCACGATGACTGATGGCATTCTTCTGTTCTGCACGTAGCTGTGCCGAGCTGCAGTTCATGTCAGACACATAAAACAGCGGGTCGTAACCGAAGCCGCCCTCGCCTGCTGGCGTGACCAGAATCCGGCCATGCCAGATGCCATGCGCAACCAGTGGTGTCGGGTCCTGAGCGTGGCGCAGAAAAACGACAACGCAATGAAACTGTGCGTTTCGTTCGCTGTCACTCAAGCCCTCAAGTGACTGCAACAGTTTCTGGTTGTTTGCTGAGTCGCGGGCCGCGCGATCAGCACCGGCTGGCGACTCAGCGAAGCGGGCCGAATAAATGCCCGGTGCGCCGCCCAGGGCATCAACCGCCAGGCCGGAGTCATCTGCCAGCGCCGGCAGGCCGCTGGCTTCACTGGCATGGCGCGCCTTCAGGATGGCATTTTCGATAAATGTCAGACCGGTCTCGTCTGCATCGGCAATGCCCAGACTTTTCTGGGTCACCAACTCGACATCAAGCTCGCTCAGTAACTGTTGCAGTTCACGGAGTTTGCCTTCGTTGCCCGAGGCCAGGACAATTTTTTTAGTCGTACTATTCATGTTTCTCATGCCCACAGATGGGCCGGATCAGGGCGCCGGCGCGCGTGAAAAATGGTAAATGGCAATTTCACTGAGCAGGTTGGGTGCGGCCCGGATGAACCAGCTATCGCGGTGTTTGTAATCCACCACTGTGCGGCTGATCACATCGATGTTTTTGTCTGCACAGAACACATCAAAGTCACGCACGGTACAGAAATGAATATTGGGCGTGTTATACCATTCATAGGGTATGTACTCCGACACCGGCATGCGGCCCTTCACCACCAGGTGCAGGCGAGCACGCCAGTTGCCAAAGTTGGGAAACGTCACGATGCAGTTTTTACCAATGCGCAGCATTTCTTCCACCAGCAGGTCGGGAAAATGCACCGCCTGTAGCGTCTGTGTCAGCAGCACGGTATCAAAACTCTGTGATTCAAAATTCTGCAGGCCTTCGTTGAGGTCCTGTTGAATAACGCTGATGCCTTTGGCAAGGCAGGCGTCGATTCTGTCTTCATCTATTTCCAGGCCTGTGCCAACGGTCTGCAGATTGTCCTGCAGATAGCGCAGCAGACTGCCATCGCCACAGCCCAGGTCCAGCACCCGACTGCCTGGTGCGATCCAGCTTTGAATAATGTCCAGATCCGCTCGCATCAGGCGGCCACCTCGTGCTTGATGACATTAAAATACGTAGTCATCGCCTGCATGTAGCGCGGCACCGGCAACAGGAAGGCATCATGGCCCTGGTCTGCTTCGATTTCCAGATAGCTGACCTGCTTGCCGGCTTTCAGCAGCGCGGTGACAATTTCCCGGGTGCGTTCGGGGGGGAAGCGCCAGTCAGTACTGAATGACATCAGCAGGAAGCGACAGTTGCTGTTGGCAAAGGCTTTGCTCAGGTCACCGTCATAGTCGACTGTTGGGTCAAAATAGTCCAGCGCTTTGGTCATCAGCAGATAGGTGTTGGCGTCGAAGGTTTCCGAGAAACGTTCGCCCTGATAGTGCAGGTAACTCTCTACCTGAAAATCGACATCAAATCCGAAGCTGAGTTTGCCTGCGCGCAGGTCCCGGCCCAGATTCATTGAAGCCTGTTTTAATTCATCGGACACCTTGCCGAATTTTTCACGCATGGCACTGTCGGAAAGATAGGTGATATGGCCCACCATACGCGCCAGCATCAGGCCTTTTTTGGGCAGCACTTCATGCTCACGATAACGCCCGGCATGAAACTCAGGATCCGCTGTGATGGACTGGCGCGCGACCTCGTTAAAGGCGATGTTCTGCGCCGACAGCTTAGGGGCGACCGCCAGCATGACGGCGTGGCGCACACGCTCCGGATAACTGATGGCCCAGCGCATGACCTGCATGCCACCGAGGCTGCCGCCGACCACTGCTGCCCATTGTTGAATGCCCAGCCGATCCGCCAGCCGGGCCTGACTTTTCACCCAATCGCGCACGGTAACCACAGGAAAGTCGGGGCCGTACCAGGTGCCGGTATCGGGATTGATGGAAGCCGGGCCGGTACTGCCGGCACAGCCACCCAGATTGTTCAGGCAAACCACAAAAAAGTGATTGGTGTCGATGGGTTTTCCGGGCCCGATGCATGAATCCCACCAGCCCGGTTTGCGGTCGTCCATGCTGTGAAAGCCGGCGGCATGATGATCACCGCTCAGGGCATGGCAGATCAGCACAGCATTGGACGCGTCGGCGTTCAGTGTGCCGTAAGTTTCCACCATCAGGTCGTAGGCTTTTAGCGATTTGCCGCTGCGCAGCGGCAACGGCTCCTCGAAGCGATAAAGCTCGGGAGTGACCAGGCCAACAGAATTGTCCGGCAGGGTGTCGGGCATATTACAGACCCGGCACAAACACGGGGTTGGCGTTAACCGGCGCTATCAGCACAATGCGGATGATCTGCAGGCTCAGGAAAACAAAAATCGGCGACAGGTCCAGTCCACCCATGGACGGCAGCAAACGTCGGAAAGGAGCCATCACCGGTTCCACCAACTGGCGGACCAGCACCAGCGCCGGGTGGGCACTGTAGGGGGCAATAAAGCTGGACACGATGGAGATCAACAGGCCCCAGAAATAGATATTGAGGACAAAACTGAGCAGTCCCACCAGCGCCCAGGTCAATATCAGTCCGGGGTCCGGCAGGGCAATGCCGGCAAAGAAGATCAGCGCCGTTATCAGCAGACACTGCACCAATATGGCAAAAACCAGCGAGGAGAAATCGATACCGCGAAAGCCAGGTATGAATTTGCGGAATATCTGCACCCCGGGGTCAGTGGCGCGCACAATCATCTGTGTGATCGGGTTGTAAAAGTCAGCGCGTGACAACTGCAGCAGAAAGCGCAACAGGATGGCCAGCAAATACAGCGAGCCCAGCGTGGTAACCAATAAGGAGCCGATACTGCCAAGTGAGTTCATAATGTGGTCTCTTGCTGTCGAATTATTTGGCCAGCTCGGCGGCGCGGTGTTGTGCCGCCAGCATGGCGTTGGCTACGGTGGATTCAAAGCCCTGATTGGCAAATGACAGCAGGGCCTGCTCAGTGGTGCCGCCGGGTGAGGTGACCCGACGTCGCAGTTCATCCGGTGCAACATCGCTGGCGGCGGCGAGTTTGCCGGCGCCCAGGGCGGTCTGTATGCTCAGTTGCCTTGCCACATCCGGTGCCAGGCCCATGGCAACGGCGGCTTTTTCCATGGCTTCAATCATCAGGAAGTAGTAGGCCGGTCCGCTGCCTGACAGCGCGGTCACCGTATCAATGTCTTTTTCGGCCTGCAACCAGCAGGCAATACCGACTGCGCTCATGATAGCGCCGGCCAGGGTTTTGTGGTCGTCGTTGCAATTGGCGTTGGCGTACAGGCCGGTAGCACCGGCGCCGACCAGCGACGGTGTATTGGGCATGCAGCGAACAATCGCCCGTTCCTCACCCAGCCACTGCGCCAGTGATGCCACCGGAATGCCGGCAGCAATGGAGATGACCAGGCAGTCAGGTTTGGCGATGAGCGGTTTTAATGCGGCGCATACCTGCGCCATCACCTGGGGCTTCACGGCCAGAATGATGACGTCCGCTACCGCAGCAACAGTCGCAGTGTCGCCGGTCTGGATGCCACATTCGGTCTGCAGCGACTGCAGTTTATCGCTGTCAATATCGCTGGCGTGAATGTGACTGGCGGCAACATCTTTGGCCAGCAGTCCGCGTATCAGGCTGTTGGCCATATTGCCGGCACCGATAAATGCGATCTGGCGATTGTTCAAGGTCTGCTCCTGCATCGGGTAGTGGCGGTGGCGTTATGGGGCCACGGCGCCGCAAAACCCGTATTCTAACTCACACGGCGGCGCCTTGCAGCTAACACCTCAGCGATTGAGGTCCTGACTGAAGGTGGCCCAGAAGCTGATAAACAGGGCAGCGATCAAGGGGCCAATGACAAAACCGTTGATACCGAGCAGGCTGATGCCGCCCAGGGTGGAAAACAGCACGACATAATCGGGCAGTTTGGTGTCGCGGCCCACCAGGATGGGGCGCAGCACATTGTCTGCGAGACCAATGATGATGGCGCCATACGCCACCAGGATCGCGCCCTGTACGACCTCGCCGGTGGCAAACAGGTAGATGGCCACCGGCACCCAGACCAGGGCGGCGCCAACCGCTGGAACCAGTGACAGGAAGGCCATCACCACGGCCCACAGAACCGGCGCCGTGATACCCAGCAACCAGAAAATCAGGCCGCCCAGAGCACCCTGCACCATCGCCACCACCAGATTGCCTTTGACGGTGGCGCGCACAACCTCGGTAAATTTGCTGAACAGCAGCTGCCGCCGGTCGTTTTCCAGCGGCACCGCTGTGCTCAGCCAACCCATCATTTTGTCGCCGTCGCGCAACAGAAAAAACGTCAGATACAGCATCAGAACCAGCCCGACGGTAAAGCTGACGGTATTGCGCCCAAAACTGAGCGCCTCCTGCGACAACTGACGGCTCAGGGAGACGGCTGAATCCGACAGGTAGGCGCGGACATTGGACATGTCGATGTCCAGGCGGTCGAGCACATCCGGGATGATGGGAACAGCGCTACCTATGCGCTCGAGAAGCTGGTCGGGTTCGATTTCCTGATTTTCAATCAACTCGTATAGCTGGGCACCTTCGGAAACAAAGGCAAAGGCGATCATGGTTACCGGTATGACGACCAGGAACACGCCGACCAGCAAGGTTGCCAAAGCCGCCAACGTATCCCTGCCGTTGAATTTCTTCCGTAAACGACGTTGCAGCGGGTAAAACAGCAGCGTCATGACGCAAGCCCAGAAGATGGAACTCCAGAATGGCAGCAGAATGGTCAGAAATGCCAGGGTGATCAGCCCAAGTACAATGATGAACGCTTTGCTTTGAACCGTCTGACGTGACATTCGCCTCTCCTGGCTATCGCTTGGTTCTGGTTCTGGTGTAAGTCCTGATACCGGGTCAATCGGTTGAGCGACGCAGCATGCGCCAAAGCTCGATGATACGGGGTGGCTGACCCGAACGCAGGATTCCCTGCCGGAACACCCGACCAGACAACCACAGCACCGCCGCGGTTGTCAGCACCAGCACGATGGTGGTTCCTACAATATCAATCATGGGCGGTTGTGCCGCCGCCCGGTTCATCATGGTAAACGGTGTGAACAATGGAATCCATGACATCACGCGTGCCAGCGTGCCATTGGGGTCCTGGGCGATGAAACTCATGGTAAGAATGGGGACCACCAGCACCGCCATCAGCGGCATCATCAGGCTCTGGGCTTCCTTGAGGGTGTTGCACAGACTGCCGATAGCGAGAAAAATGCCGGCATACAGGGCATAACAACTCAGGTAATAAAATATGAAATAGGGAATCAGGTCCGAGCTCAACAGAACATCAAGCACCTGCACAATCATCGCGGTTTCAACCGTCTGATACAGCCGGATAAAGACAAAGAACGCAACGATCCAGGCCAGTATGGTGGTAATGCCGGTAATGCCGATGCCGAGCAGTTTGCCCATCATCAGTTCACCGGGGGTCACCGAGGCCAATAGTACTTCGATAATGCGGTTGGATTTTTCCTCGATGGTATTGCTGAGCAGGTATTGCACGCTCTGCATCAGGGAAATAAAGATCAGGTACACAAAACCCATGGGCGCCCATTGCCGGAAAGTGTCGGCCAGGCTCACAGCTTCGTCGCCCTCTGCCTTGCCCGGATCGAGACGACTCAGCGGCAGGCGGGTACGCTGGACATTGCGTACGGCAGCGACATCGATGCCCTGACTGGCGTACTCCTGCTGGCGAATAGCACTGTTGATGCTGCTCTGGATGGCACCCGAGAGTCGGGTGTCGGTCAGATTGCCGGCCCAGTACTGCACGCCGCGCGGTCCGCTATCGGGTGTCATCAGCCCGGGAAGAGTGGCGGGTCGCACAATATCCTGGTCAACATTCTCCGGAATCAGAATCAGGGCAAACAGGCTGGCGCTATCATCACCCACATTGATGCGGCGTTCGCCATTGAGATAGGGCCGCAATTGCTCGACGACCAACTCTGCATCGGCGTCCGGGTCCACTTCGGGCGGTACGCTGGCTTCAACAAATTGTGGTCGTGGTTCAGTAAAGCCGGGGGCATCATCGCGCAGGTAAGGCTGTGCCATGGTCAGTGCATAATCCAGACCGCCATTGTTGAGCCAGGAGTCAAGCGCGGCCACTTCGTCATTGTCATAGTCATCCAGCAACTGGTTAAGTTGCGCTGCGGGTTCGGCGCTGAAGCTGGCGGCTTCAGTATCACGGCGGTGCTCCTGCAGGTAGCGCATGAAGTCCAGCATGACACGACGCTGATGCTCGCGACGGATCGCGGTTTCCACGGCGGCGGCGTAATCGCCGGACTGATCAATCAGCAGGTAATAACGTGTGGGTGTTGCGGTTGCCAGGCGGCTGGAGACGTGGAATATCAAAAAGAACACGATGGGCACCAGCAGGACACCAATCCAGAACCCCTTGGTTTTGACATTCTCCATGTATTCGCGCCAGGCGATCAGCAGCGTGACTCTCATGAACAAGCTCTCATGAATAAACTCTCATCGGAAATTGTGCTCCCTGGCTTCCTGCCCGACCAGATGCACAAACACGTCATGCAACGTGGCCTGGGTAAAATCAAACCGGCTCAGCGACACGCCGCTTTCAAAACAGTGTTGCAGAATCAGTTGCGGGTCGGTCTGTTCCTTGACGTAGAGTTCCCATTGCCGCGTGCCGGGCAGGCGAGTCTCGTCATCAACCTGATGTTCCTGTACTGAGAGAACACCATTGAGTGAACGAATCGGGGAGATGTCGTCGCGGGTCTCCAGCACAATTCGGCGGGGAATGATGGCGCGGGCTTCATCAACGGTGCCATCAAAAACCTTGCTGCCCTGCGTGATCAGCAGCAGTCGCTCGCACAGGCGTTCGGCGTGCTGCATGACATGGGTGGAAAAAATCACGGTCTGGCCATTGCCTGCCAGATCACGTATCAACTGTTCCAGTACTTCCTGGTTGACCGGGTCAAGGCCGGAAAACGGCTCATCCAGAATGACCAGCTCCGGGTCATGTACAATCGATGACAGCACCTGAACTTTCTGGCCCATGCCCTTGGACAGAGACTCCACGCTGGAATTGGCAAAGTCGCTGAGACCGTATGTTTCCAGCAATGAGCAGGCTTTTTCTTTCGCCTGCCGTCGGCTCAGCCCTTTCAGGGTGCCAAAGTAGGCAATGATGGCCCACACCTTCATCTTTTTATACCTGTCTCTTATACACATCTGACGCTGCCGACGACTCCTTACGTGTA
>OJBX01000283.1_pt1 | contig 27528 bp, 24 predicted proteins | sample 1590751 | NCBI WGS metagenome assembly OJBX01 (sample SAMN05416780, study PRJEB24817) | seawater metagenome | isolation source: Sea water | place: Canada:Atlantic | collected 2013-07
GAGATTTCTGCCTGTCTCGTGGGCTCGGAGATGTGTATAAGAGACAGGTATATTGCTGCGCTTCAACAGCCAGAGCATGAAGGGTATCAGGACCACAACAGCGGCTATTGCAATCAGGCCAAAACTCGCCTGCCAGCCAATGGCGGCGATCATTGCTACTGCCATCAGCGGCAGTACAATCTCCCCCAACGGAACGCCCGACATGGCCACACTGATGGCCTTGCCGCGTTCAGCGACAAAGTAACGTGACATCGAGGTCATGCCACCATGCGGCAGCAGCGACTGGCCAAACAGTCGCAACAGAAAAAAACCGATCAGCAGCGTCACCAGACCGTTCGCCTGCGACAGCACGGTCAATGCTACTGCCAGTCCCAGTGCCACCGCCACCGCATACGACCGTAGCGGAAGGCGGTCGATCAGACCGCCCGCCCACACCACGGTCGCCGCCGAGACCAGTGTTGCCAGCGAATAGGCCGTGCCGTACTCACCGGCACTGAGGCCCAGCGTGCGCTGAATGTCAGCACCAAACCAGGCAACAAAAAACGACTGTCCGAAATTGCCCCAGAAAACAGCCGTAAACCCGAAGCCCAATAATGCCCAGTGTTGCCGCAAAAAAACCAGATATCCTGTCAACACATACTCCTGCTTATGACTGCCATTACCGCAACAGCTCATCCAGAGTCAGGCCATAGCTGGGCGCAAAAGTTTCCAGAAAATACTTCACCTCGGGACAGTCGTCCCGCTCCAGGCGTTTGTGCACATCTTCTTCTGCCTTGCGAAATTCCGGGTTACCGGCCTGTACCTCGGCCTTGCATTTAAGGTAAGCGCATATGGTGTCAGCAGACTTGATCAACGAGTGATATTCTGCGGAAATTTCCGCTTCCACCAGCACCGGCCGGAAATCCGCCTTCAGGTCCTCAGGCAGCAGGTTCAGAAGTTCATGATCTGCCTGGTGTTCAATGGCCTTGTAGGCTTTGGTGATCTCCGGCGAGTGATATTTGATCGGCGACGGCATATCACCGGTAATGACTTCGCTGCAGTCATGGTATAAGGCCGCTACCACCACGGCGTTGACATCAACGTTGCCGCCAAAATAACGATTCTTCGCCAGCGCCAGCACATGCGCGATAGTGGCTACCTCCCAGCTGTGCTCCATGACATTTTCGCTGATCACGTTGCGTTTCATGCCCCAGCGCTGTAGCCAGCGCAACTTGCTGATATAGGCATAAAAATGGCTTTTTGTGATCGCGGGTCCTGTTTTTGACGGCTGCTTTGACGCAGGCTGTTTTGACGAGGGCTGCTCTGGCGAGGACATAGTGGGCTCTTCAGTAAACCTTAAGCGTGACTTCTGGCCGCATTATACCCCCCAGAACCGGTTAATGTCCGTGCCAACTGTCGCAAACTGATCACCGTAGCGGCGGAGCGTTTGGTTCAGCGGCAGCGCACTGCTAATATACGGCTGCGCGCAGTCACACCCTTTTGATGCAACCAGAACCAGGCGCAACGACCAACAGCGAGCAAACCGAGCATGAGCAGTAAACCGGACCGGAACAGCGCCAGCAACCTGAAACACCTGATTAATGGAAAATATGGTCTGGCCCTGACTTACTGGACGCTCTACCTGGTTGGTGCAGGGGCATTTTTTGTGTCAGGAAGCCTTGCCGTAGCCGATGATGCCTGGACGGTTTATATGGTCCTGCTCGGGTTGATGCTGGCATGGACGTTTGCCTTGCTCACAGGCATCAAGTTCGCCTATCGCGGAGAAGACCCGGGCAAGGCGCTGGGCCGCATTGCCATGCTGTTTCTACTGCTTAACATGACCAATGCCCTGGCGACCCTGAGCTTTATCTGAGACTCAAGCCAATGGTCAAGACTTGCTGGATTTGGTTTTTTGCCTTGCCGAGTCGTGGACCATGGCCGACGACGCTGCGGACGGTGTCCGCATGGCGGGCGGGTAGACTCTGGCGCCGGTTTTTCTGGCAGGGTCACGATCGGCGGGGAACAGATCACCCACATCCAGGCGGAACGCCTTGCACAGCTGCTCCAGGGTATCCAGCGTTACATTCTGATCTTCGTTCTCAATACGCATGATGGTGGATTGAGCCACGCCGATTTTGCGGGCAAACACCCGCTGCGGCACGTCGCCGCGGGCGTTCCTGATAAAAGCTGCCAATCTTGCGCGCAAGTGAACCATACATGGTTTATACTTTCATTAACGAACCACATGCGGTTCAAGCGAATCAACTGCAGTCGCAGGCACCGATCAACACCAGCAGGAAGCAGGCAACACCGTCAGGGGTTCCACTCAGCGCCAGCTGCTGGCGCCCCTGGCGTTTTTTGCCGTCACTTGCCTTTTTTGCCTTCCCCGCCCTTCCCAGTGACGCCAGCCATCCTGCCCGGTCATCGACTGTTTGCGCCAATGCCTCAGCTGAACTATGCTTGCTGCCATATCAGCTTGTCTGCCCGACTTTCATCACAAGATCCCGTTAAAGGACTTCAACATGGCTCAGACCCCTCCTGTGACTCCCCGACAACCCGGCTTTCTTGGCTGGATCGAATATAACGGTAATCGCCTGCCCGACCCCGTGTTCATATTTTTCTGGCTTATTCTGTTTGTTGTGGCCATCAGTGTGGTTGCTGCGCTGGCTGGCCTGAGCGCAGTGCACCCTACCCAGTTTGAGGTTGATGGCAGTCCACTGATCATTGAAGCAGCCAGCCTGCTATCCGCAGACAACATTCAACGCCTGCTGGTTGAAATGCCAACAACATTTACTCACTTTCATCCTCTGGGTTATGTCCTGCTGGTGATGCTGGGCGCCGGTGTCGCGGAGCGCAGCGGCCTGTTTGCAGCGGTCATGAGCAGCGCGGTCAAAGCCGCACCGGCAGCTCTGTTGACGCCGGTGGTGGCGCTGCTGGCCATGGTGGGCAACCTTGCCGCCGACGCGGCGTATGTCGTTCTGATACCGTTGGCCGGGGTCGTTTTTGCCGCCGCCGGTCGACACCCGATCGCCGGTATTGCCGCCGGTTTTGCCGGCGTGTCCGGCGGTTTTTCCGCCAACCTGATTCCGGGTCAGCTCGATGCCCTGTTGTTTGGAATCACCGAGGCAGCGGTCGTGACGCTGGATACCAGCTGGGTGATGAATATTGCAGGCAACTGGTATTTTATTGCCGCCATGACTTTCATCTATCTGCCGGTGATCTGGTACGTCACTGATAAAGTGATTGAGCCCCGTCTGGCACCCTTGTCGGAGGAGAACAAAGGCTCGGCGGCGCTGGCGCAACGTGAATCGGACGTGCTCAGTGACAGCGAGCGCCAGGGTCTGCGACGGGCTGGACTGGCGTCGCTTGGGGTCATTCTGGTCTGGGCGCTGCTGTGTTTTGCGCCCGGCACACCGCTGATCAATGAAGATGCCGGTGCCGCCAGCATGCAGCCTTTTTATCAGTCACTGGTTGCTGCCTTTTTCATTCTGTTTCTGGCCAGCGGCTGGGCCTATGGCAGTGCCACCGGCAGTGTTAGCTCACACCGCGATGTCGTGCGCATGATGTCAGAAGCGATGGCAGACCTGTCCTATTACCTGGTGTTGGCCTTTGCGGCAGCGCATTTTGTGGCCATGTTCAACTGGTCCAACCTGGGTCTGATTTTTGCCATCAACGGTGCCGCAGTCATTCAGGCGACGTCGTTGCCAATGCCGATCCTGATGGCACTGATCATATTGCTGACCGGCATGATCAATTTGCTCATCGGTTCAGCGAGTGCCAAGTGGGCATTGCTGGCACCGGTGCTGGTGCCCATGCTAATGCTGCTGGGCATCTCACCGGAAATGGCCACCGCCGCCTACCGTGTTGGTGACGGTGCCACCAACATCATCACGCCACTGATGCCTTACTTTCCACTGATCCTGGCCTTCTGTCATCGCTGGCAGAAAGACTTCGGGCTGGGCAGTCTGGCTGCGACAATGATTCCTTACAGTATCTGGATGATGGTGACGGGTTTGATCCTGACCATGCTATGGATCTGGTTGGGCTTGCCGCTGGGGCCGGGGGCAGTGTCCGGCTACGAACTGCTGTAGATCACGCTGGTCCTTTCGCTCCAGTGTTGTCGGTCCATGGAAGTCCCGAAGCGCTTCGTTTCGGAAACGCCTGCCGTGGCTGGCTTGAGCAGATCTTCCACTGACGAGGATCCAGGCCGGATGTGGAGGGGGTTGTGAGCGAGGGTGTACCCGAGGAACCTCCCCCTCTGCAGCCGCGAGCCGCCAGGCGCCAGGCGCTGACTTCGTGAGGCGTGTGCAAAGAAAAAGGGGACGAAGGATTAAATCCCTCCGTCCCCTTTTCAGTTGAGCTGCGTATTACTGCGCAGCGACTTCGGTCGCCGGGCTCTGATCTACGTACTGCCAATTGACCGCACCGAAGAACATCTCATCCCAGCTTTGCAGACCCCAGGGTACCGAACGCTCCGGATCCGGGTTGGCCTTGTTCTGGCTGGAGTTGTCGAAAGCACCTGTGGCGACAATTTTGGTACCGGCAGGTACCAGCTTGGGTTCGCGCAGCTTGTAACTTAACTGCCAATTGTAATTGTAGTTGGCAATATTGATCAGCTCCTCACTGCTACCATCAGGGTATTGCGCTTCGAAACGCATACGCTTGCCGCGGAAATGCATGTGCGGCAGGAATGAATGCAGGTAGGCGTCACGTGGCACAGTAATTGTCTGCGCCATTTCGAAGTCTGGATCATTCGGTGGAATGTTGGTCCAGGTCGGCGTGAAGATACAGGCACACTGTCCAGACATGCGTTTCTCTGGCACATAGCCTTCGGGATAGAACCAGATACCTATCTCACTCTCATCTACCGTTTCGCGCCCGGTTGTGGTGTAGTGTAGCTGCAGCGCCAATTGTGAGCCAGCACGCAGCAGTCCACCGGTGTTTTCTGGCTCATGATACGGCGCAGCACCGGGGATATAGGCGGTGATGCTGGGTTCGTCAGGATTGCCACCACCCAGGAAGCTGCCGCGGCCATCAGAGCCGGGAGGCAGTATACTGTTCAGGGTATGGTGAAGTACCGTGCGATCACCCGCAATGTACTGACTGGCACGGACCCAACGGTCTTCGGTCAGCCCCTCAAACGGCACTACCACGCTACGATAATCCAGTACGCCCGTCGCCGGGATGCTCTGCGCCGGCACTTTCACAATCAGATCCGGCTCACCAAAAGCCCATTCGGTTGCAGGCCATTCCAGCATGGCCAGCGGGTCCTGATCACCGTCTTTCTGTGAACCCTGAGCGATCCAGTGCAGCAGGGTTTGCTGATCGTCCACACTCAGTACGTAATCATTGGTGAAATCGCCAACATGGGGATCGATCTGACCCGGCGGCATACGCTTGGTCATCAGCACTTCACGAATCATGGGTGACCAGCCCTGAGCCATGGCATGGCTGTCCATGGCAAACGGCGCAATTCCGCCTTCCCGGTGACAGCTGGCGCAATTTTCCGCCAGAATCGGTGCCACTTCTTCACTATAGGATATTGTTCGTGCCATATCGGCATCGCGCGCCGGGTAGCTGATCGCCTCTCCGTTCACGGCCAATGACGACGTTGTCACGGCATTGCCGGCATCTATCTCCTGCAGGGCTGTTGCCAGGCCACTGACCGGCCCGCGATAGGTCACCTGAAAGCTGCGTGGGTCCAGCACCAGTACTTCGCCTGCTGCGCGCACACCCAGTGCATCTGCAACAATCTGGGCATCGTCAATCAGCACAGGTATGTCATGACCTTGTGACGACACGGTAGCGACGACCGAATCACGTGACTCTCCCAGGGGGTTAAGCATAAAAAACTGGAAATCATCAGCATGAGCTGCTTTGGCAGCCTGAAATTCGGGCAGGGCCTGCTGTACTGCCGTGCTGTTATTGGTTTGCACCATCAGCACAACGGCTTTGTGATTGTCGTACCAGGCCATGTGGTGGAACAGGCCCTCATGATCCAGCAGGGCAAAATCGCCCACGCGCTCGCTGGTCTGCTGGGCACCGGCACTGAAACTCAGTGCAGCCAGCACCGACAACGACGCGGTTAACAAACGTTTTTTCATGACTTCCTCCGGGGGAAAATAGCGCTATTAAATTTTCTTGTTCAGCCGGTCTACCGGGCCGATATCAGCAATCAGGCACAGCAACCGGACACGGCCCGCAGGGGAAGACAGCCAGACCGTTCATCCATTTATTTGCTGACGCTAGCACAGCGTCTGATATCGCACAATAGCGCTTGCGCCGGTTACAAAGGGGCTGCGACAGACGCCCAGAAAGGTAGGCTGGCACGCTTTTTTTGATGCCCGGACACGGCTATTTTCCGTTGTGTGATTTTTACGTTACACTTGGCGACGATGCAAAACCCGAACAAACGCTCAGTCACTCGCAGATCACAGCGGACAGGGTCTCCCGCATTGCTGTGATGTTACGAATTAACACTATAAATCAAAGGATTCATCATGAAAGAAGCTGTGATCGTCGCGACGGCGCGCACCCCGATTGGCAAAGCTTATCGAGGCGCTTTCAATAACACCGATGGCCCGACGCTGGGCGCGCACGCGATTCGCGAAGCCGTCAGCCGCGCCGGCATTGCACCGGATGAAATCGATGATGTGGTCATGGGTTGCGCCGTACAGCAAGGTACCACCGGTTACAACATCGGTCGTCTGGCCGCCGTGGCCGCCGGTCTGCCCAGCTCTGTCTCCGGTATGAGCATGGACCGTCAATGTGCCTCCGGCATGATGGCAATCGCCACAGCAGCCAAACAGATCGTCTGCGACAACATGCCGATTGTTATTGGCGCCGGTATGGAATCCATCAGTCTGGTGCAGAACGACCACCGCAACAAATACCGCACTGTCGACGACAACGTTGTTGCCATGTCACAACACGCCTACATGCCGATGCTGCAGACGGCAGAGGTGGTTGCCAAACGTTACAACATCAGCCGCGAAGCCCAGGACGAATACAGTTTGCAGAGCCAGCAGCGTACAGCTGCCGCACAGGCTGCCGGAAAGTTTGACCAGGAACTGGCGCCCATGGAGTCCAACATGGGGGTAATGAACAAGGAAACCGGCGAAGTCAGTTTCAAAAAGGTCACACTGGCCAAAGACGAAGGCAACCGCCCGGAAACCAACATCGAAGGGCTGTCGGGCCTGAAACCTGTCATTGAAGGCGGCTGTATTACTGCCGGCAACGCCAGCCAGCTTTCCGATGGCGCGTCAGCAAGTGTCATCATGGACAGCAAACTGGCCGAACAGAAAGGTCTGACACCACTGGGCGCTTACCGGGGCCTGGCGGTGGCCGGTTGCGAACCGGATGAAATGGGTATCGGTCCGGTATTTGCCATCCCCAAACTGCTCAAGCGCTTCGGCCTGAAAATGGATGACATCGGGCTGTGGGAACTGAATGAAGCCTTCGCGGTTCAGGTTCTGTATTGCCGCGACAAACTGGGCATCCCCAATGACCTGTTGAATGTGAACGGTGGCGCGATTTCGATTGGCCATCCTTACGGAATGAGCGGTGCGCGTATGGTCGGCCATGCACTGATTGAAGGGAAGCGTCGTGGTGCCAAATACGTGGTCTGCACGATGTGTATCGGCGGCGGCATGGGCGCCGCCGGACTGTTTGAAGTGTACTGATACAGAAAAAGCGCACACGGGATTCCTTCCCGTGTGCGCTTATCTGACCATTAACACATCCGTGTTAACATCCTTGTCACAACTTCACTTACATCCTTGCACACATCCATGTTGAAACTGTCGTCGTGTTCAGAAGGTAAACTTCAGGCCCGCTGACAACACATCAACTTTGGAATCGAAATCGCCACCTGCGATCGGTCCGATTTCATCTTCTCCCAGATCAACGTCCAGTCGATCATAGGCCACGCGTAAATCAAGACTCTCAGTGATGCTGAACTGAGCGCCTACACCGTATGTCAGTTCACTACCACTGAAGGACTCACTAAACGGCCCCACGCGGACATCACTGTCCCACCAGAAGCGTCCTGCTTTTGCGATAAACGCAAAGCTGTCGGTTAGCGGCAGTCGCCCTGTAGCCGCCAGGCTGTAGCCGTCGATCTCGGATTCAGCGAGATCTCCTCCAGCCTCACCGAAGTCGGTATAACCGCCCTCGATGCCAAAATAAGGATTTAACTGCCACCCAGCAAATAGTTGGGCAGCGTTGTTGTCGTCGTCAAATTCGCTGTCGTCGACGCTGACGAGGCCCAAAGCACCACCGACGTAGGGCCCAGTTTCGTTGGCCAACAACGAAGTTGAGTATGAGCCTGCTGTCAGACCTGCAATGATGCAGAGGGTTTGTATTGTCGTTCTTTTCATATTCAGCTCCTGCTGTTTCCAATCCTGATAGTCGTAGACACCACGGCTTGTGTCCGTTCCGATGCACTGAGGGTGTTGCAACCGCCGTGCCAGAATTAAATATTCAATCTATTCAGAAGCTTATGAAAAAAGAAGGCGTTTGATTGGTCAGCCGGTGTCGGGCAAGCGCAACAGATTTGCATGCCAAATCACAGGCCATTGATTTAAATGAAATTTTAATGTCGGCGAGACCCAACACATGAATCAGACGCCGCAGTCAGGGGCCTGTAGCGGGGTATCCGAGCAATTGCAGAACGCCATCAACGGGGATCGCCGGATATTGTCCTGCGCTGATACCATCAACATTGCTGGCTTTAAACAGCGCGTTGTAGACAGCCTCTTCTGTGGCTTCAACAACCGACTGGAACAGCGGGGTCATATGCTCATTGGGCCAGTCCTGCAGCGTATGTAACTGCTCACGTCGCGTGATAGTACGACGGACGCTGGTGGCTGTTGAGAACGCCAGTGCGTAGTCGCCAGAGCCGTTCGACATGGCTGAACCAGTGCGCGCAATGCCCAGAAAAGAGCGAGCAGCCAGGCGCTCAAGGTTGCGGTCAGACAGCGGGGCATCGGTGGCGATAATAATCATCACTGAACCATCCGGACTGGTGGCAACCGCCAACGGATCCCCTGGCACCTGCAGATCCTGCCGGCGCACGGGCGTGCCCATTATTGTCAATTCGCCGCCATAGTTGGTCTGCACCAGCACGCCCACGGTAAAACCGCCGGCCTCCTGAGGCAGAACCCGGGAACTGGTCCCGATGCCACCTTTCCAGCCAAAACTGACCGTGCCCATCCCGGCACCAATACTGCCCTCTTCAACCGGGCCCGGACCTGCCGCCTCAATGGCAGCAAGCGCATGTTGCGGTCGCACCGCGCGCAAACGGATATTATTGATACGGCCATCATTAGTCTCACCGACAACGGCGTTGACCGACCGCACTGCTTCGTTTCCGGGCTGCGCCAGCGTCCACTCAATGACACCGGCGGCCGCTTCCGGCACGGACAGGGTATTGGTCAGTAGAATCGGCGTTTCAATCTCACCCAGCTCAATAACCTGAGTGGTCCCCATCATCTTGCCATAGCCGTTACCCTGCGAGAATCCGGCGGGTACTTTGTCCTGATACAGGTTCCCTGTGTGCGGCAAAATTGCAGTGACGCCGGTACGCACATTGTCTTCCGCAGTGATCGTGACATGCCCTACCTGCACTCCTGACACATCAGTAATGGCATTGTGGGTGCCGGGTTGATAGATGCCCGGCGCGATGCCAGCCTCCCTTGCACGCGGGTCATCGTCATTAGCGAGTGTATTGCCGCAACAGAACATCAGCACCAGACTCAACCGGCGTATTTGCATCGTCAACTTCATCGGTAAAGGCTTCCTTTGGGCAATCGCTCAGACCGCGAACAGTTGTGTCTCAATGTCCTTGAATGCCTTGAACTCGAGCGCATTGCCGGATGGATCCAGAAAGAACAGTGTCGCCTGCTCGCCGGGTTCACCCTTAAAACGGATATAGGGCTCGATAATGAATTTTGTGCCAATAGCGCGCAGCCTGTCTGCCAGTGTGGCCCATTCCGCCATGTTCAGCACCACACCAAAATGCGGCAACGGCACGCCATGGCCATCAACATGATTATTGCTCTGGTTAACCTGCCCTTGCGACCCGATACCAGGGTTTACGTGCACCACCAACTGGTGGCCAAACAGGTTAAAGTCTATCCACTGATCGGAGCTGCGACCCTGGGGCAGCCCCAGCTTTTTCCCATAAAAATCGTGCGCCTCTGCCAGATCCCGAACCTGGATGGCGAGATGAAAAGGCCTTAGTTGGGTGGTCATGCACACTGCCTCATGAAAGTTTTTGCCATTGTAGTCATTCCGGACTCGGTTTGCTTCGCAAAGATTTGGTGGTACTGAGCTTGCGCTTGCCTTCAAGGCGTTTTCGTTTCGCCGAACGTGGAACCCGCGTCGGCCGTCTTGGCGCATCCGTACGCGACGCATCCTCAAGCAGGGCCTGTAACCGCTGCAATGCGTCTTCGCGGTTTTTTTCCTGAGTCCGGAAACGTTGCGCCTTGATCACAATAACGCCTTCCGAGGTCATACGTCGGTCTCGCCGCGCCAACACCAAAGCCTTGATATGCTCAGGCAGTGATGACGCCGGCACATCAAATCGCAAATGAATGGCAGATGACACCTTGTTGACATTCTGGCCTCCAGCACCCTGTGCCCGAATAGCCGTCAATTCGATTTCTGTCGGCGGTATATCAAAAGAAGCCATAAAACATATCTCGATTCATCAAGTACGACACGATATTGTCAAGCTAACACAACGATCCGCCTCAAACTGGTGCAGACACCGATAAAAAGAACCAAAAAGTATCGTCAACCTGAGCGCTGTAAACTCAAACATCCAGATCCGAATTAACATTCAGACCGCCATAAAAATTAATTTCTTTACATATCATAAAGATAACAATACAGCATAAAAGCTGGCACGCACAATGCATTATTACAGACATAGCACTGATATTCCCCTATCAGTTGCTAGAAATGGAACTGACTCTCCCCTTTTCCATTGATGGGTGATACTAGCCCACGTGATGCGCGCGGATTACCTGCCATCACGTGGGCATTTTTTTGCCCGCCCGGAACCTGCAATCCGCCTGCGTCTGCTAAACTCGTCCTGCTCATTCAGTCTTCTTGTATTACTTTGAATCCGGGAACCATCATGCCTGCCGTCAAACCACTCCCTGCATGGCTCCGCATCTGCATCGTGCTGCCGATACTTGCGCTGGCTTCTCCACTGTACGCCTGGGACGCGACCGGACATCGGCTCAGTGTTTATGTCGCCTATCAGAGCCTGACTCAGACACAACGTGAGTACTGGCATGAGGTATTACAGCATCATCCTCGCTTTACCGCCGACTTTGAGCAAGCCATGCCTGACGCTGTTCGCGCTGCCTCCAGCGATGAGCAGACCCGCTGGCTTCTGGGTCAGGCGGCAGTCTGGCCGGACCTGGCCCGCGGTTTGCCCGAGACCATTCGTTCGCGTTACAACCAACCTGACTGGCACTGGATAGAGGGCGCCTGGCTACGTGATCACGCGACAGTTCAGGGCAATCTCTACATCGACACCAGGCCACTGCCTGACATTGCCGGCGCACCGGCAGACAACAGTCGCTTTGCTTCTCATGCCAGCAATGTCCTGACAGCGTTGGAGCGGGCTGCGTGGCAGCTTGAACACGAAACCGATGCGGGACAGCGTGCCATTGCACTGTGCTGGCTGCTCCACCTGATTGGTGATATTCACCAGCCGCTGCATACCGGTGGCCTGGTATCAGCAAGCCTGTTTCCCGCCGGCGACCGCGGTGGCAATGCCATATCGACACGCGGCGGCAATCTTCACGCAATCTGGGACCAGGCCTTGCGCGGTTCTGATTTCAATGACAATCTGCAGGCAGTTTCCCGGCAAGCTGTCAGCCTGACCTGGCAACAGGCGTTCGCCCCGACTCTCTGGCTGCAGGAGAGCCGCAGTCTTCTGTTGCGGCAGGTCTATCCTGAACGCGTGATCGCCGAGGTGCGACGCGGTGAAAGCAGGGGGCAAAGGCCAGACAGCATCACCTTGAGCAACGATTATCAAAGCAATATGAGACAGACTGCCAGGCTGCGACTCGCCGAGGCCGGTTACCGAATCAGCAGTACTCTATCAGACATCACTGGAACCCTATGATCAGTTTTCACAACATTCCCAGCAAAAGAAAACCTTTCGCCGCGGTTATCGCCGCTCTTGCCATTCTGCCCTGGCCAGCGCTGGCAGCTGAGGAGGCTGAACCGGTGATGCTGGAGAAGCCACTGTGGGAACTCGGTGCAGGGGCCGGTGTGCTGGTTCAACCGCATTACCCTGGATCATCACAGCACCAGACCCGCGGCCTGGGCCTGCCGTACGTGGTCTACCGTGGCGATGTGTTGCGCATAGGGGACGGCCAGACAGCGCGCGCAGTTGCCGCCGAAAACAATTTTTACGAACTGTCTCTGTCTTTCGCTGCCGCCTTTGATGCAGACAGTGATGGTAACGAGCTACGTGAAGGCATGCCCGATCTCGACTTTATTTTTGAAGTCGGTCCGCAGCTGGTCTTCAGCCTGGCTGATTTTCAGTTCAGCGACACCAGCTACAGTGAGCTTGAACTGTCATTACAGGCACGCGCTGCCTTGTCGACAGACTTCAGCGGTGTAGACCATCATGGTTATGTCTTTGAACCCATGCTGCGCTATCGCCACTACGGGTTGTTGTCACCACAACTTGAAGCGACCGTTTCGATCAGACCGGTATGGGCAACGCGTGATGTGCATGGCTACTTTTACGATGTAGAAACCGAATTTGCTACCGCTACCCGCACGCCGTTTGAGGCATCATCAGGGTACTTTGGCACCGGCGTCAATTTCTCCGGTACCTGGCACATCAATGACAAGGCGCGAATAATTGCGGGTATTCAGACCAGCTTCCATCACGGCGCGGAAAATCGTGACAGCCCCCTGTTTGAGGACGACTTCACTGTCGGTGCTGCAGTGGGTTTCATCTGGTCGCTGTTTGAAAGCAAACGCACAGTCATGCGGCCATAACCCGAAAGAACGTAAATTGAGAACAGAAACAGAGTACCAAATCGATGGCAGAACCGCTGAAAAACCAGTACGGCCCGGAAATAGCGCATCGTATCGCCGACATGATCAGCGCCACATATCCCTCTTTCAGACGTCAAATCTTTCTGGATTATGTGCTAACGGATTACGACAGCCTGGAACTGATGCCACGTGGCTGGCATATGGCGGACGGACTGTTTCATGCACTGCCAGACAATTATGCCGAGGCTATCGATATTCTGTTGGCATCGTTGCCGCCCGCCAAACCGGCAGTCAGCGAAACCTCCCCCACACAGGACCGTGAAGGTGGTTCACTGGCGCCGTTTCTGTTCATGCCGCATACATTTTTTGTTGCCCGTTACGGCCTGGCGGACTTCGAGACATCAATGCGTGCGCAGTACGAGTTGACGCAACGCTTTACCGCAGAGTTCAGTATCCGCCCCTTCCTACAACAACAGCCGGAAGCCACATTAAAACGACTGCAAAGCTGGGTAAACGACCCGAGTGAACATGTCAGAAGACTGGTGTCCGAAGGCACCCGGCCACGATTGCCGTGGGCCTCACGATTGCCCGCGTTTCAGCGTGACCCCGCGCCGGTTTTGGCGCTACTTGAGCAACTCAAGGACGATGACTCACTTTATGTGCGCCGTTCAGTCGCCAACAACCTCAATGACATAGGCAAAGACCATCCGCTGATATTGTTGTCCACTGCGGAAAGCTGGTTCAGGAACGCCAGTGTCGAGCGAAAATGGATCGTCAGGCATGCCCTGCGAAACCAACTCAAGGAAGGACAGCCGCGCGCGCTGGCCATCTTTGGTTTCAAGTCAGCCAGCAACATCGGAACAGGTGATATCAATATTCAGCCGGGCAATGTGAATGTGGGTGAACGCGTCAAATTCAGCGCGACACTCACGAATAACAGTGGCCAGCGGCAGATGTTACTGATCGATTTTAAGGTGCATTTTGTCAAAGCCAATGGCGCTGCCCGCGCCAAAGTGTTCAAGCTTACCCAGACCAGCCTTGACAGCAATCAGTCCGTCACAGTCAGCAAACACATTTCACTGGCGCCGATGACAACACGCAAACTCTATGCTGGCAAACATCAGATAGAACTGCTGATCAATGGTCAACCCTACCCACTGGGGGCATTCAATCTGAACACTCCTGCCACAACCTAACGGGCATCCGTTAGGCGGTGCTTTTTCATAAACCCCTGGTCAAGGTGGTTCTTCCACTTGCCTATCAATCTGCCACTCAATGTAAAGCCCGCGTAATGCACCAGGGCCCCGCCATCGGCGGTCGACAACAGCGCCAATGCGCTTTTCTGCGGCCGGTAAGCTGTCAGCTCACCACCGGTCAGTTTCGCCTTGATATTGCGGGCAAGCACTGCGCCGTGTCGCACAGAATAAACACCTGATTTTTGACTGCCTGCATGTGCAGCACTGTCGCCGGCCACAAATACGTCAGACGAGCTTGTCGATCTCAGCGTATCGTCAACACGAATGAATCCACTCTGATCACACATCAGTCCACTATCCTGATACCAGCTCTGCGCAGCGGCACCGTTGGCCAGTATCAGTGCGTCGAGCTGTTGCAGCGGGCGCTCACCATTCATCGCCTGCCCCTGACGCAGCTGATCAATGTAGACATCCTCTCGCAGCTTGACATCGCGCGCCAACAGCAGGTTGCGCGCGCGTTGCATCAGTCCACACGCATGACCCTCAAGCAACGCCCGTCCACTGAACACATGCACGTCACTGGCCGGCAGGCTTTTACGCAATGCCAGTGCCAGCTCCACAGCCGCAGCACCACCGCCGAGAATGCCCAGTCGCGCCGGCGCCTCCCCGCGCTGCCATAGCTGCCAGCGCTGAAAAAACTCGGCGAAAGGTTTGGCTGGCACCAGATCGATGCTGCCATCATTCAGAACCGGAGGCGGCGGCCTGGACCCAGTGTTGATGGACAGGGTCTGATAAGACAAAGCTCCTGCCTTTGCCAGCGTGATCACGTTACCAGCCGCATTTAGCGCCACCACACTATCGTCAATCAATTCGATCCCCAGTGCCTGGCACAAGGGTGCCAATGCGATCGCACAATCCGCCGCTGTATACCGGCCAGCCAGCAAACCCGGCATCATGCCGGAATACCAGGCGTCAGGCCCCGGATTGATCAGTACTGTCCCGGCAGGCGGTCGAAAACCATCGTCGAGCCAGCGCCTGAATAACACCAGGTGGGCGTGGCCTGCACCTGCCAGTACAAGCGGACTATTAATCGGGGCGTCTTTCAAAACTCACAATCCAGGCATGGTCAAAGAGACTGTTCATGGGCCATCAATGGTACGCGACTATGGCGTGCGCCAACAGACTCTGGTGCCATATACATGAGGCCCCGAGACTGACAGCCGGAGACTGCAATCTGCAACCGAATCAGTTAGCATCACCTGACCAAGCCTTTCCATTGACACACGTTCAATCTGTACGAGGATACCATGCCCGATACCGACACCATTGCCTGGGTCGACCTGCGCAGCGATACCGTGACCAAACCCACAGCGGCCATGCGCCAGGCCATGTTTGACGCCGAAGTCGGTGATGATGTGTGGGGAGAGGATCCTACCGTCAGGCAACTTGAACAGACTCTGGCCAACATGACCGGCATGGAGGCCGGTCTGTTTATGCCGTCTGGCACCCAGTCCAATCTGGTGGCTTTGCTGTCACATTGTGGCCGCGGTGACGAATACATAGTTGGGCAGCAGGCTCACACCTATCGTTATGAAGGCGGTGGTGCTGCGGCCCTGGGCGGCATTCAGCCACAGCCACTGCCAATGACTGCGGCCGGCGCACTGGACCTTGATGAGGTGCTCGCCGCCATCAAGCCGGATGACTGCCATTTTGCCCGTACCCGACTATTGTGTCTGGAAAACACCGTTCACGGCCAGGTACTGCCGCTACAGTATCTTGCTCAGGCCCGGACACTGGTCGATGCCAATAACCTGCAACTGCATCTGGACGGCGCCCGCGTTTTTAATGCGGCCGTCGCCCTGCAGTGCCCAGTGGCAGACATTACCCGTCACTTTGATACTGTCTCCATCTGCCTGTCAAAAGGACTGGGAGCTCCGGTCGGTTCGGTCCTGCTGGGGCCGGCGGATTTCATCGAACAGGCCAGGCGCTGGCGCAAAGTCTGCGGCGGCGGCCTGCGCCAGAGCGGTCTGCTGGCAGCAGCCGGCCTGCACGCGCTTGAGCACCATGTCGAACGCCTCGCAGACGATCATCGGCGCGCTAATGAACTGGCCCAGAGACTCACCAACGCCGGTTACACGCTGGCAATGCCGCAAACCAACATCATCTTCATCAAGGTAGACGGGCTGGACCGGGAACGGCTGGCACAATGGCTGGAACAACACCGGATCAAGGCAGACTGTCTGGGCCGCGACAGCGTCAGACTGGTCACACACCTTGACATAGACGATGCCGGGCTTGAGCGTGCTGCGCAGGCTTTCGAATCATTCATGACCGAGGAGCACAGAACATGAAAAATTTCCTGAAATCAGCTGTCATTACAATGGCGATGCTGCCCGTGCTGCTGTCATGCAATTCTGTGCAGGCTGCACGTGAAATCGCAGACGATCAAAGCATGATAACGGATGAGCGCGTTCAGCACCGAAGTTATACCTTTGAACCCACGGGCGAAACGCTGCCTTATGCTGTTTTTGTACCAACCAGTTACACGTCAGGCTCACCGTCTCCGCTGGTAGTGTCTCTGCATGGATTGGGACGAACTTACGACTGGCTGATGGGCTACGACGGCTTACTGGACTACGCGGAGGCGTACGGTTTTATCGTGGTCACACCACTGGGATATGTCAGACGCGGCTGGTATGGTTCTCGCCCCACCGAAACAGCTGTTCACGCCGAACATAGCGAAGCCGATGTGATGAATGTGATTGCGCTGGTCAGGAACGAATTCAGTGTTGATGAAGAACGCACTTACCTGTGGGGCCACTCCATGGGCGGCGCCGGTACCTACCACATCGCTGTCAGGAACCCGGGTATGTTTGCCGCCCTGGCGGTTGCAGCACCGGCGCCACGAGCTGATCTTTCGCCTACCGTGTTATCCCCGATACGGGACACACCGATACTGGTCCTTCAGGGCACCGAAGATGAACTGGTCCCGGTAGAAAGAACCCGCCAGTGGGTGGCAGCCATGCGGTCCCTTGGTATGCCGCACCTCTATATCGAGCTGGAAGGCGCGGATCACACTGATTTTATTGCCAGCAATCGCACCAACATGCGAAAAGTCATGAATTTTTTTGACACGGTGGGTGCGCGTCGCTGAAACGTCGGCGCCTTATCAGGCGCCGGTATCAGCTTCAGGCTCAGTTTCAGGGTTGGCAAAAATGCCTAAATCTCTGACCTGTTCGAAATAGCCGCTCACCCGCAGGTCAATCACAATTTCTGCGTCGGTATCATTCCGGTAGTACCAGCCGTGCTCACCGCTGACCGGTGCCACCAGGCTACCAAAGGAGTTCATACCCTGCTCCTGTTCTCGATAACGATACCAGTAGGAATCGTCATCCGGGTCATGGCCGTGGAAGTCGACATAGACGGGCGCACTGGAAACCCACTGATACATCAGCACCTGATCCTGCTGCATGACAGCCTTGATTTCCGTGCGTTCTGTGGGTTGCAAAACAACCTGTACATTTTCGCTACGATAGGGCCCCTGCTGGTTCTGATAAACAGCCGGGTTTTCCAGTGGCGCCGGCTCTCCTGATCCGGCCCCGGAGCATGCTGCCAACATCAGTGCTGCCACACCACAAATGCCTGTCCTGATCACAAATCCCTGCATTCCCATGCTCCTCAATTAAACCTGACTTATTTATCTGCTAGTGCCGCTCAGTGTAACAGGTCACCCCTGTCCTGAAATAACAACGCGATTTCCGACGCATCGAAGCGATAGTCCGTGCCACAGAACTCGCAGGCAATGCTGACCTCGCCCTGCTCGATAATGATGCTATCAACTTCTTCTTTGCCAATGGATACCAGAGCTCGTGCGGTGCGCTCGCGAGAGCAGCTGCATTGATAGTGAAACTCTCGGGGCGGATACAGTTTCACATTTTCCTGGTGATACAGGCGGTGCAGTAATTCTTCATTGCTCAGCGCCAGCATTTCGCTGGTGGTCAGGGTTTGTGCCAGGGTAACCAGGTGTTGCCAACGCTGCTCGCGCGTACCGTCGTCGCTGGCAGCCGTCGAGCCCGGCAATTGCTGCAGCAAAAATCCGCATACCTGATTGTCATCAACAGCGAAATAAAACCAGCTTTCCAACTGTTCCGATTGTTCGAAATAGGTCTGTAAAGACGCCGCCAGTGAGCCGCCTTCCAGCGACACAATGCCCTGGTAGGGATCCGCACGTCTTGAGTCAACGGTAATCACCAACAGGCCCTCGCCGGCAAGCGCATCAAAATCAGTGCTCTCGGGGACTTTTTCGAATCTGGCAATGCCCCGAATGGCACCCTCGCTGGTGCACTCCGACATTACCAGGTTCAGTTCACCGTCACCGCGCACCTGCAACACCAGGCGCCCATCATATTTGATGGCGGACCCCAGCAGCACTGCCGCTGCCAGAAACTCGCCCAGCAGAGTGCGCACGGCAGGCGGATAGCCATGATCGCTGACGGTATCGGTGTAACTGCGCGTCAAACGGACAATTTCGCCACGCACATCGGCATCGGCGAACAAAAATCGCTGACAGATATCAGTTGTTGGCGCTTCGGGGGGTACTGAGCTTGATTCAGACATACGGCTTCCTGTACAAACGATGCTTTGCTCTGAGGCTGAACATAGGGCAGCAGACGGTTTCAGTCCGCTCAATGCCTGCATTTTACGCACGCCGCGCAATGAATGCACTGATTACACGGATTGCACCGTGATCTGATTGAAAACAACAGGCCCTTGCGGCAAGATTAACCGGCATCGACAGCTTTTCCAACAACATCTGAAACACAAGGTGACTGCCCTGAACAAGAACGACAACTCACCAGGACCGGCTGCTGGCAAATTTATCCTGACTGCGTTGGCAGGCATTTTACTGATGTCATCGCCACTGGCAGGGCTGGCGCACGACATGACCGAAACCGCCCGTGAACGCATGGCATCAGGCGGCTATCTGGAAGTCATGTGGACAGGCGCTGAGCATATGTTAAGCGGTTATGATCATTTGCTGTTTCTGCTTGGCGTCATGTTTTTCCTGAGCCGCTTTGTCGATATTCTGAGATTTGTCACCGCGTTTACTGTTGGCCATACCCTGACCCTGATTGCTGCAACCTATGCCGGCATTACCGCCAATCATTATTTGATTGACGCGGTCATCGCCGTCACCGTTGCCTATAAAGGTTTCGAAAACCTGAATGGTTTCCAGCGCTGGCTGGGGGTGCAGGCACCAAACCTGTTGCTGATGGTGTTCATTTTCGGCCTCATTCATGGCTTTGGCCTGTCCGCCCGACTGCAGGAAGTCACACTGGCCGACGACCCAGCCCTGTTAAGCAAAATTCTGTTGTTTAATGTGGGTGTCGAATTTGGCCAGATTGCGGCGCTTATGGTGATGGCATTCGCCATACGCGCCTGGCAACAGGTTCGTGGTTGGGACCTTGCCAGCCGGCTCGTCAATATCGGACTCATCGTTGCCGGTGCTGCCTTGCTGATATTTCAGCTGTCCGGATACGTGCAGGACCGCAGCCTGTCACAGGACATAAGCTTTGACATCTTCACCGACCGCGAGCAGATGATGGGACAGGTGCGCCGTGCCGATGGCACTGCTCTGGTTAATACGGCACTGTTGATAGAGCCAATTTCCGTGCCAGCTGGCGAGACTGACGATGCCACTGAGCTGAGCACCGATGCGCAGGGCTGGTTTGTCTTTAGCGGCCAGATGAACCGGGATTATCGCTTGCAGCTGGCCGATGGCAGCGCTGCCACCGATATTGCGCTGGGCACCGTCGCCGATGCCCATCTGCATGAAGTGCATATACCCTTTTATGTTTACCTCGCTATTGCATTGCTGTTATCCGTGATTCCCGCCCGTGTATTGCGCAGGCGGGAAGCGACGCGCCAGCGCTGACGCCTGTGCAACATTGCGGATCAGCCGATCACCGGCACTCTGGGCCAGCGTAAGCAATGACTCGGGATGAAATTGCACCGCGCTCCAGGGCCTGGTTCTGTGCTCTATTGCCATCACACAGTGATCATCACTGCTGCGAGCACTGACAACAAAGTCATCAGGCACCTGACCCGCGTGAATTGAATGATAACGCCCCGCATTAAAGGGACTCATGACGCCATCAAACAGCCTGCCGCCCTGATGCACTATCGGCGAGGCACTGCCGTGTACTGGCCGTGACAGCAGCGCCAGGGACCCGCCCGCGTATTCGATCATTGCCTGTAAACCCAGGCAGACGCCAAATACAGGCAGGTCCAGCGTTTCGCACAGCGCCAGCGTGGCATTGCAATCAAAATCGGCTGGCCGCCCCGGCCCGGGTGATAAAATGACAAGATCAAATGCCTGCTTCTGCAATGCGGCTCGTGCAGCTTGAGGCCGCAAGGTGGTTACATCAACACCTGTCGCCCGAAAACTGGCTGCCAGTGTGTGAACAAAGGAATCCTGATGATCAATCATCAAAGCCTTCAGGCCAGTGCCCGTTGCTGACGAAATTGACGTTGAACCCTTGGTCCCGGGTGAGTCCGTATTCTTCATCGCTGGTTGCAGCACTGATAGCAAGGCAGATGCTTTCAGACGGGTTTCCTGTTCTTCCGCCACCGGATCGGAGTCCTGCAGCAGCGTCGCGCCCGCCCGCACCTGCGCCACCGCCTGCCGGATCTGCACCGTGCGTATGGTCAGACCAGTGTCCATGGCCCCATCAAATCCCAGATGACCAAACGCACCGCCGTACCAGCAACGCGGTGTTTTTTCATGGTCTTCAATAAACTGCATCGCCCGCTGTTTCGGAGCGCCAGTTACCGTCACCGCCCAGGTGTGAGACAGGAACGCATCCAGCGCGTCGAAACCGGACTGCAATCGACCCTGCACATGATCAACGGTGTGTATCAGTTTTGAGTACTGCTCTACCTGACGGCGCCCGACAATGCGAACACTGCCTGGCACGCAGACCCTGCTCTTATCGTTGCGATCGACATCTGTACACATCGACAACTCGGCTTCATCCTTGCTCGAATTCAGCAGTTGCCGGATACGATCGGCATCTTCCATTGCATCGCTGCCCCGGGCAATGGTGCCAGAGATGGGACAGGTTTCCACCAGGTCACCCAAAGACGCATCAGGCCTGACTCGCACAAACATCTCGGGTGACGCAGACACCAGATATTCCTGCTCACCCAGATTGATCAGCGCAGCATAGGGAGACGGATTACTGGTCCTGAGTCTGTCAAAAATTGTTGACGGTTGACACTGCAGCTCCGTGGAGAATGTCTGACCCGGCACCACTTCAAACAGATCGCCGCATTTAAAACGGGCCCTGGCTTTGTCGACGACAGCGGCGTACTCTCCGGGCTGATGGTCGCTGGCGACTGTGGCCTGCGTTTGATGCAGGCTGGCGACGCTGGCACAAGAACGGGCTGTAGTATCAACCTCAGGTGGCACTGCCTTGCCCTGCCGATTCAGGCCCCCGGTAGTAAACACCTGACCGGCACTATCACGACAGTAGAAATCGAAGCGGTGGATTACACCCGCACCACTGTCACTGTCCACCGTCAGGATTTCATCGGGCAGGTACAGAACCAGGTCGCGTTGATCACTGGACCTGTGCTGGCGCTGCGTTATCGACTCAAACTGGAATGCCAGATCATAGGCAAACGCGCCGTACAGACCCAGCAACTGGCTGTGGACGCTGGAAAAATGTATTATCAGGCATCGCAGAATCGAAAACACGCTGGGCTGACGGGTTCGCATCTCTTCGGCAAAAAAGCCATTCGATGTTGTCACCCTGCAGACAATGCTGGTTTCTGACACTGACTCAAGCAGATAGTCGGAGCTGTCACCAGCAAGCGCCCTGTGACATTCGTGCAACAGCAATTCACCACGCGCATTAAGCGCCTCAATACGAACTGCTTGCTGGCGGGCGGTAATACGGACAGGGGGAGTGGTAAAAACCCGTTCGTGGCGACGGTAACGGCCCGGATAATCAACGCCGCAAACCATCGCCATGCCACAATAATTGTCGAGTAGCGCCAGTCGACGGTTCATCTCTGCTTTACCATCACAGACTTGTTGCTGGTGATTGATGCGGACACCACCGGCGGTGGTATAGGTAGTCTGGTTTATGTGATTCACGTTGTTTCCTCTCGTGTCGGAGAGGCTGCACCCGCTACTATGGCGAGGCCGGAATCGAGGAGTAATCACACAGTTGGAGCAGGATTTTTATCAAGACACAGGCCGCCTTCCTAACGGGGGCAGCCTGAAAAAGACTCAGATCAGATAGTCTGATCGTATTTTTTCTGGCGGCCCTTGTTGATAAACCGCCAGAAATACTGTGTTTGCATGTTCATGGGGCGAGATAATGCCCCGATTGCGGCCGGGCTGTCAAGACTCAACTGAACCCGTGCCGATTTACCAGGAAATGGCAGCTCCGTCGTAGGCGAAAAAGAAACCACTATCGACCGGCCGGGCGCTGTCAATCACCTTCAGCATTCCGGCAACACTTGTGTTGGTGTCGATCAGGGCATTAGGGCCACCCATGTCTGTCAACACCCAGCCCGGATGCAGGCTCAACACGATGAACTGCTCCGGCTGCAAATCTATGGCCAACGATTTGGCGGCCTGGTTCAGTGCGCTTTTGGCCGTGCGGTACAAATATGAACCACCGCTGCCATTGTCACTGATTGACCCCATCTTTGAACTGATAAACGCCAATCGACGCTCAGTGCCTTTGCGCAGGTTTGGCAGCAACGCCTGGGTCAGCAGCACCGGCGCTATTACGTCGACCAGCATAACCTCCGCCCAGTCACTCTCGCGCAAAGATCCAATATTGGCATCCCGCGGCCCATACATGCCGGCATTGTTAATCAGGACATCAACGGCATCACCGTTAAGTGCATCTACCAGTACCTGACGCGACTCGGCGCTTGCCAGGTCCAGTGGTAACACGCGGAGTGCCGCATTGGCACGTTGCAGATCTCGCAGTTCGGGAACGTTTTCTGGTTTTCGGCAGGTTGCCACAACATCATGGCCCTGACCCAGCACCTGCTTGACTAATTCAAGCCCGATGCCGCGATTGGTGCCTGTGATAAGATACTTCGCCATAAACCTAACCTCATGTTTTAAATAAATATAACTTTGATCGTCTGGATCCTCTGACTAATACCACTAAAGTACCATTTCGGCCGCCCGCTGTCAGGCTGTCGCAAATATAAAGGAGCCTGACGCGGCGCACCTGACACGTGTGTGACTTCTGACGGTAGAGTGTTATAAACTTCCGGACGGTTGCTCCATAGTGCGCTGGCTACGTTGCTGTCAGGGCTGGGGCGATAGCCTGGCCGGTAGCTTGGTCGAAAGTCCGGCGCACAAAATCAACAGACAGAGGCTCATCATGAAAAGACTGTTACTGCCCACAAGACTGGCCGGATTACTGCTAGTTGGTTCAACACTGGCAACGCTGGCATTTGCCCCCTCACTGGTTGCACAGGAACGCGACCTCAGTCGTGCCAGCCCTGAAGAAGTCGGCCTCAGCGCTGACGGCGTCAATGATCTTGCCGATGCCATGCGCAAGGAAGTTGACGAAGGCAATCTCGCCGGAGTGGTCAGCGCATTGATGCGCAATGGCAAACTGGTTCACCTGGATGCTTATGGTTATCAGTCAATTGCGGACCAGGAACCGGTCACTGAAGACACCATTTTCCGTATCTTCTCGATGACCAAACCTGTGACCAGCGTGGCCATGATGATGTTGCTGGAGGAAGGGAAATTCTCTCTGGATGACGCCGTATCCCAGTACATTCCTGAGCTGGCCAACCTTGAGGTCGCAATTGAAGATGGCCCTGGTGGTTTCCCGGTCACCGAACCGGCCAACCATGAAATGACCATTCGTGAATTGATGTCGCACACAGGCGGACTCACTTACGGGTTATTCTCCCGATCGCAGGTCGACTCGCAGTATGTCGCAGCCAACATTCTGGACACCGAAGGCACATTGCAGGACATGATCGATAAACTATCGCGCATTCCGCTACGCCAGCAACCCGGCACACTGTGGCACTACAGCGTGTCCGTGGATGTTCAGGGTCGCCTTGTTGAAGTGTTATCCGGCATGCCGTTTGACGAATTTCTGCAGGAACGCATCTTTGAGCCTCTGGGCATGACCGATACCGGGTTTTATGTTCCAGAAGACAAACGTGATCGTTTCGCAACCATGTACATGTCCGGCCAGAACGGACTGACCGCACCAAACGATGGTTTCGGCGGTGATTATGCTGCCCCCGTTTCTTTTCATAGTGGCGGCGGCGGACTTGCATCGACAATTACAGACTACATGCGCTTCACGCAGATGCTGGCGAATGGCGGCGAATTCAACGGTGAGCGTTTGCTGGAAGAAACCTCGGTCGAGGCGATGCGCAGCAACCAGTTGCCAGCCGGCATGGACGAAATCCCTGGTTATCCGGGCAACCAGTTTGGTCTGAACTTTGCGCTCGTGACCGATCCGGCGAGAAATGATGGCGTCAGTGAAGGCAGCTACTGGTGGTGGGGAATCGGTGGCACCTGGTTCTGGATTGATCCGGTGCAGGATCTGGTTTTTATCGGCATGATCCAGAACCGCAACCTGGGTTATGCTCGACAACTGCAGGGTATCAGCAAGCGCATGGTTTATGATGCGATCGCTGAATAAATACTCTGCTCAAGCAGATCTTTAGGTAATGACGCCGCTATAGGCATGTAGCTAACATTACTGGCTGCTGCCAGAGCAGCGAACAGAAGGGGGTGGTTCTTTTCGCATAGCGAAAAGCAACGCACCCCCTTCTTCTTTGGCTACTGCGGTGCGGCTTTCTCAGGTCATAACCCGGTCGTTATTGCCGCAGCTGTTTTGCCAGTCTGACTCGCCACTGCAGATAAAAGAGAGGCCACGGCGCGTGACCTTTGCTGGCCAAAGCCCACCGCCCTGGTCTCTCCTGCCACTGGCCGTAGCGTCCTTAATTCATACAGTCTTTAATTTCGTCCGCTATCAGCGGCGCAGAATCATCAGCCAGCGACCGATGTTGAGAATGTTGGCGAGCGCACCGGCAAAATAAGTCAGGGCCGCCGCTTTAAGCACCTGCCGCGCACCCCTGTGCTGATCAGACGAGATGTATTCACCATCCACCAGAATGGGTAAAGCCTTGTTGAAACTGGCATCCCACTCCTCCGGCAATACAATCAGATACGCCAGTGCTCCCAGCAGTTGGAACAATACACTCAGCCCGATGACGATGCCGATTGCGATGGGGGAACGCAGCACCATCGCCGCAACCGGCACCGAGACCATCAACGCCACGCCTATTTTGCTGAACCTGGCCGCAGTGGGCATGTATTTCTGACGCAACTCAAATATCGCTTCGTTGCGGTGGAACTGTATCGCATGTCCCACTTCATGAGCGGCGACTGCGACCGCCGTGACAGACCGGCCCTGGTAATTACTCGGACTTAAACGGACCGCGCGAGCGGCCGGATCAAAGTGATCGCGGCCCTCCTCGGTCGATTCCACGATAACACCTTCCAGACGGAAGCGAGATATCAGGTGTTCCGCCAACTCACCACCGGTGCCGGACATGGCCGGGTCGTCGCGGTGGTGCTTTTTCATTACATATTTGACCCACATCTGTGGGAAGAACGCCAACACTGCCAGTAACAACCCCAGGACCAGCAATAGCATTGTCAGAACCCACGCAGACTGGCGTATCGATCACGGTGAAAAACGGCATCACCCAGTGTCTGCTGGGCCACACGGGCACGCTTCAGGAAGAAACCGATATCAAACTCGTCAGTCATGCCAATACCACCATGCATCTGCACGCCTTCATTGCTGACCAGCATATAGACCTCCGACAACTTGGCTTTGCACATGCTTGCCAACGCCGGTATGTCTTCGCCGGCATCGCCACGATCCAGCTCATATAAGGCTTTAAGCACCAGTGATTTGCATAGCTCAATTTCCGAATACATGATGGCGGCACGGTGTTGCAGCGCCTGAAATGCACCAATAGGCACTCCGAACTGGGTTCGCTGCTTCATATACTCGACAGTCTGTTCAAATACCTCCTGAACGCCGCCCAGCATTTCCGCGGCGAGGCCTATGCGACCAATATCCAGGGTGCGCGATAACGCTGGCCAGCCTTTATTTTCTTCTCCCAACAGGGCCTCAGCAGGTACTTCAACATCAACAAATTGAATGTTGCCAGCATTGCGGTTATCGACCATGTGCAATCTCTGAATGTCGACACCCTGACTCAATGGGTCGACCAGAAACAGACTGATGCCGTGCTGCTGTCCGGTCTCGCCTTCCGTACGGGCAACCACGATCAACTGATCGGCTACGTGGGCATCGAGGACAAAATCCTTGCTGCCATTGAGTATATAACCTGAACCGGTTTGCACGGCTTTCAGTTCGATATGCAGCGGATTATGAATAGCGGTTTCTTCCAGCGCCAGCGCCATCAGGCTCTCGCCACTGGCGATACCGGGCAGCAGCTCCTGCTTTTGCTCGTCGCTGCCGGCCAGATTGATCAGCGTCGCGCTCAATAACACCGTTGATATCAGAGGGGTCGGCACCAGCGTCCGCCCCGTTTCCTCAAGCACCAGCCCAAGACCGGAATAACCGAATTCAAAGCCGCCATACGCTTCCGGAATAGCCATGCCGGCCCAGCCCAGCTCGACCATGGCCTGCCACAACTCTTCGGAATAACCATCGGGGTTCCTGTTGTCCCGCAGACCACGCATTACTGAGATGGGTGCCTGTTCGCGGCAAAAATCACGGGCCGATTGCTGCAACATCAGTTGATCTTCATTTAATACCATTGTCATGACTCAAGATCCCTCTTTCTATTTCGCCGCAGCGTTTTTAGCCGTTGCATTACTGACCATGGATGTCATATCAGGCAGGTCCAGTACGCGTTTGGCAATGACGTTCAATTGCACTTCATAAGTGCCGCCCTCAATCGAGTTGCCTTTGGAGCGTAACCACTGCCGCGCAACCGCCAGTTCCTGTGCCGAAAAATCACTTTCGTCTTCAGTCAGTGACTCCCAGCCCAGTGCCTGTGTCCCTGCGGCCTGAAGCGCCAACTCATAGCGGCGTTTGTTTAGTTCACAGCCATAATTCTTCAGCATTGACGATGTTGCATTTGGCCCCTTGCTTTGTTTCGCCTCTTGGGCAGAACGCAGGGAGGTCAGCCCAAACGCCTCACTGTCTATCCTGAACCTGTCTCTTATACACATCTCCGAGCCCACGAGACAGGCAGAAATCTC
>OJBX01000284.1_pt1 | contig 27397 bp, 27 predicted proteins | sample 1590751 | NCBI WGS metagenome assembly OJBX01 (sample SAMN05416780, study PRJEB24817) | seawater metagenome | isolation source: Sea water | place: Canada:Atlantic | collected 2013-07
CTACACGTAAGGAGTCGTCGGCAGCGTCAGATGTGTATAAGAGACAGCGCCTGCAGTCCATCGCCCACCAGGATGGCCGTGGCCTCATCGAAGGCCTTGTGCAGTGTGGGACGTCCTCGACGCAGCGCATCGTCGTCCATGGCCGGCAGGTCGTCATGGATCAGAGAGTAGGTGTGCATCAATTCCATGGCGCAGGCCGCATTGTCCAGCGCCGCGTCTGCGTCCGCTGCGTGGCCGATGGCCTGCGCCGCGGCATACACCAGGCAGGGCCGGATGCGCTTGCCGCCAGCCTCTAATGCATAGCGTACCGCCGCCTCAAGGCCGCCGAGCGCGGCCGCGGCACGTGCGTCCTGGGCGGCTATGCCACCCACGGCCTGTAACCGCGCCTCACAGCGCTCGCGGCTGTGGCTCATGAAGGTACTCAACGCCGGGCTCACTCTGCTGTGCCTTCCTCGTCTTCGCTGTGGAACGGTGCAGCAACGGGCTTGCCCTCTTTCTCGAGCAGCAGCTGCACTTTCTGTTCGGCTTCCTGCAGGGACTGCTGTGCCTGGCGAATGAGTTGAACGCCCTGCTCAAAGTCTTTCAGCGACTGCTCCAGAGAGGTGTCGCTGTCTTCGAGGCGCGCAGTAAGCGCTTCCAACTGGCTCAGGGTTTCGGCGAAGGTGGTTGGCTGCTTCTTGGTCATGGGGTCCGACTGTGTGGGTTGGGGTGGGGTATGATAACAGTCGTTTGCCCATTTTTGAGTGAATAGCGCCTGGTCTGCACTGCCTGGTTATGCAACGGTATACTCCGTTGTCTTTCTGGCGCCTTGTCGGATCGGCTCAATGTCGTCAGTCTCGCCTCAGGAGAGCGCGATACGGGGCGACCCGAGCCGAAGGCAGTGCGCTTACAAGCGGCGCGACGGGCGCGCAGCGCCACTACAGGGATAAAGTAAGATGGACTTTGAGGAAATGCTGGGTGCAGAGCGATATTGGAAACAGCGGCTCACCCGGGAAAGTACATCGATTTGAGTATCGTCCCTGACATTCTAAGGCGCCGCGTTGCCCATCGGCCCAATCTGCTGAAGGTCATCGACAACATCGGCTGGCTCTTTTTTGACAAAGTGCTGCGTATGGGCGTGGGGCTTTTGGTAGGGGTATGGATCGCCCGCTACCTGGGCCCCGAGCAGTTTGGTCTGCTCAGTTTCGCCACCGCGTTTGTGGGGTTGTTCGGGGCTGTTGCAGGCCTCGGGCTGCAGGGCATTGTGGTCCGGGACATCGTGCGGGAACCGGCCGGCAAGGGGGTGACGATCGGTACCGCCGCTGCGTTGCAATTCGCGGGTGGGCTGCTGGCCTACGGGCTCATTCTGCTGGTTATCTTCTGGCTGCGCCCCGAGGACAGGCTGGCGCTAGTACTGGTTGCGATACTCGGCTCCATGATGCTCTTCAAGGTGAGTGACGTCGCCACCTACTGGTTTGAGTCGCAGGTGCTGTCCAAGTACACCGTGATGGTGCAGAACGCCTCCTTTCTCGCCTTTGCCGTGGTCAAGATAGTGCTCATTCTGCTGAATGCTCCCCTGGTGCTCTTCGCGTGGGCCGTGATGGGCGAAGCGCTTGTGGGCGCCGTGCTGATGCTTTGGGTTTTCCGGTTCTATGGGTTTTCTCTGGCCGAACTCAGAGCCTCTGCCAGCAGGGCAAAGGCGATGCTGACAGCCAGTTGGCCCCTGCTGCTGTCGGGCGTGGCGATCACCGTTTATATGAAAGTAGACCAGATCATGCTCGGGCAAATGATTGGTGATACAGAGGTAGGGTTATACAGCGCTGCGACCCGCGTGAGTGAGGTTTGGTATTTTGTGCCCATGGCTGTTATGGCGTCGGTGCTGCCAGCCATCCTGGAATCCCGGATGGCCGATGAGGCGCAGTACTACCGGCGCTTACAGACTCTGTTCGACGTCATGGTCTGGCTCTCGGTGTGTGTCGCCGTGCCCATGACATTCCTGTCTACCCCTGTAGTGACCCTGCTGTTTGGCAGCGACTATGCGGCTGCCGGCGAAGTGTTGTCGGTTCACATCTGGGCGGCGATATTTGTATTCTTGGGGGTTGCCAGCAGTAACTGGTATCTTGCTGAGAACCGGCAGATGTTGAGCATGCAGAGGGCGGTTCTGGGGATGCTGGTGAATGTCGCTTTGAACCTGCTCCTCATTCCGTCTTATGGCGCGTTGGGTGCGGCTTGGGCAACGGTGCTGTCTTATGCGACCGCTGCGTTCTTTGCGGACTTGCTGCAGGGAGAAACGCGCAGAATTTTCGCGATGAAAGTGGCGTCGTTCAATATAGTGGCTGTGACGACCAGAATGGCCCGGTCTCGTTGGTGATGGCTAATGCGTGAGTTTATACGGGAATACGTGCCCGATTTTATCAAGAGCCTTGTCAGGCGGGTGCTCTATAACATCCGCTGGGATCAGTGGCAGCAATGCTCCTGGGCGCAGGAGGGCGAAGACCTCATACTGAAACGGATTTTCTCGGATAAGAAAGATGGCTTCTATGTTGATGTCGGGGCACACCATCCACAGCGATACTCGAATACCTGCCTGTTCTACAAGGCAGGCTGGCGCGGCATCAACATTGATGCGATGCCCAATAGCATGCGTGCTTTCCGCAAGCGCCGTAAGCGCGATATCAACCTTGAAATGGGCGTGGGCGCCGTGGCGACGGAGTTGGACTACTACATGTTCAATGAGCCGGCGCTGAACGGTTTTTCCGCGGCACTCTCAGAACAGCGGGCGCAGGCCGACAACCGATTCAGAATCATCTCGACCCGAAAGATTCAGGTGTTACCTTTGGCGGAGATACTGGAGGCGCATTTGCCTGCCGGGCAGCAGATCGACTTCCTGACGGTTGATGTTGAAGGCCTGGATCTGGACGTGTTGAAGTCCAACGACTGGAGCCGGTATCGGCCGCAGTATGTGCTTGTTGAAGTGCTTAAGAGCAGTCTTCATGAGGTTGAAGGCAGCGATGTTGGGCGCTTCATGCGGGATAGGGGGTATGAGGTGTATGCGAAGTGTATGAATACGGTGATTTTCAAGTCAATGTCATGATCTGAAATGGCTGCTAGGGTTTGGTGCTGTTTTTCAATGACCCTACCGGATGCAGATTGCGCAGGCCATACGCTCTCTACACCAAAGCATTTCTGCCATAGGTGCAGCGCTGAATCCGTTCTGAGGCGAACACTATGGTTGCCATAATGGCCGACTAGAGGCTGCCGCTGGATCTAGAGATGGTACCGGAAAAGGCGCCCTTGCTTTATAGTGGGCCTTTGCATTCTCGAGGCGAACGCACTGTGACGCTTGAAGTTTTACAGTCTAAATCTCAAGTCATAATTGCACGAAAAAGATTAAAACAGCTCGGTGTGTCGTTTCTTCCCAGTTACCTGGAGAGAGTGTTAAATCGACTGCGCTTGAAGAGTAGTCTTCGCATCGGTGATTTGCAGAAGAGCTGGGATGTTCTGCGCTCCCTTGAATTTATAGGTGAAAACGTAAGCAAGAAGGCCTCAGTATTGGATATTGGGTGCTTCAATTCGGAAATATTGCCTGGGCTTCACCGGCTTGGATATACCCACTTAACAGGGGTCGACCTAAATCCAAAGATCTCTCTCATGCCACACCCGGAAACTATATCCTATATTTGCAGCGACTTCATGCTAACCGGGTTGCGTTCTGGTACTTTTTATGCGGTGACTGCCGTTTCAGTGATTGAACATGGTTTTAATCCTCTAGGGCTGCTCCGGGAAGTCTCTCGACTCCTGCGTACTGGGGGGTATTTTATTGCGTCTTTCGACTATTGGCCTGATAAAATCGATACATCAGAAACAAAGATATTCGACATGAGCTGGAAAATATTCTCAGAAAGTGAGATTCTGGAGTTTATTTCACTGGCAAGACTCTGGGGAATGGAACCAGTCGGCGAGGTAAAAGTCTCTGCGTCTGAGCGCGTTGTGTCCTGCTTAGGCAAAAACTATACCTTCGGTTGGCTCGTACTTAAAAAGATTGGCGAATGACACCTTCTTGTTGACTAGCGCTTACCGCATGAAGAGTGGGCTTCGCTCAGGCCGGCCTGATCCAGCGCCTATAGCTTAGGTAGCACCATTCACAAAGTAGCGCCGGAAGTAGCCGGATTGTTAAGTAAGAGCTCAAATTTCTTATTGAAAAGTCGCTGAAATGTAACTTCGCGATATGATTCAGAACTTCGATGCTTTCTATTTTAGGGTCTTTTCGAGTCATGTACTTTGCATAGATAAAATAGCGTAGGGGGAGTTCGTTTCTTATCACCCTTCGTATGTGAAAAGCCTCTTCGCTGCGTGCGCCGAAAAAATATTGTGCTATTCGATGATAGCCCTCTATGGCAATGCGATAGCGGTTAACGACGCCGCGATCCATAAATGAATCGTTGTCACCGCGTCGAAGCACGTAAGAATGATGAATGTATTTTATTAGAAATCCCTCTGCCATTAGTTCAATAAACCGAGCTGCATGACTCCAGCAACTGCCGATGAACTCAGCTTTCAATGGGAGCTTCTCCCAAAGGGATTTACGAAATACCAAGCCACTCATGAAGCTAAAAAACGCTTCCGAGGTCACCGCATTTCTAAAATACTTCAGTCGCTCGCCCTCATTTGATAAATCGAACGCGACGTCTTTCGAGGATTGGAGCACTGGATGTTCATTGACCGGCGTCATGTCGTAAAGGCAATTCCAGTGCCTGAAAAGCAACAAATCCGGCTCCATTTCAATCTCTGCGAGGACTCTGGCCAAAGCATGCTCCTGCATATAGTCATCACCGCTGAATAACCAGCAGTAGCTGCCTCTTGAAAGAGCGACAGCTGAGGCCATGTCTTGATCAATGCCACCTTTACGACCAAGGCGCACGTAGCGCAAGCGCGCTTCGACTGCAAGATATTCCCGCATTACCTCTTCCGTATGATCAGTTGATGCGCCGTCTACTACGACTATTTCCACATCGTCAGTAAGTTGAGGAATTATAGTGCCTAACGTTTCTCCGATAAGATGGCCGAAGTTGTATATTGGTATGCACACCGAAAGCTTAATTTTCATGTCTACTTCGCACAGTACGCTTGATAAAGCTCAACGTGTTGGTCTGCTACTCTCCGCCATTCAGTTTCATAGTTGCTCGATCTCTTATTGAGCTTTGTCCCAGCGTACCGATCTAGCGCAGCAGATAATTCGTGTATGTCACCCGGTCGGGCATAATAAACATTTTCGCTGTCGTAATAGCCTCTTCGTGTCTTTGACGTAGTCAACACGAAACTTCCATTAACCTTTGCAGCTAGAATAGATGTATTCCATTCGCCTCCTCCATCAGGGAAGGGCAATACAATGGCATCTGACGCTGCTATAAGATCAGATGCAGCTTCTGGAAGGACAAAGCCAAGAATCTCAACCTTTCCGCTCCAATCTGGCTCGTTGGAAAGGTCCTCTAGGGCTCGACAGTAGGGTCGACGTCGGTCAAATTCGCCCATTAGGAGAATCCTGTCCCTCGCGGAGTCTGCTATTTCAAATATTTGCTCTACACCTTTATTTGGATATATGAATCCGAAAAAGGCGATCAGTCGCTCCTGTTCGTGTCCGAGATGCTTTCTTCTGAGTGTCGACAGTTCCCTTTCTGTCTTTTGGCTAGCGTATATGCTGGGAGCGCTGCCTATGAATATGGTTTTCTTGATCGAATTGAGGTGTTTTGTCACGCCGGTGAAAAGATCCCAGTAGTTTTTTCGCACAACAACTATTGGTCCGGAACTCAAAGCCTTTAAGGACATTATGGGCCTAGGCAAAAATTCGAAACCTTCGTGCCAGGTTTGGACTACCTTCTCTCCCAATAACTCCAAGAGAGCAGGTAGACACCACGGTAGAATCGCCCTGCCGTAGCCTTGCGTGGGGTATTGAATATGAATGACGTCGGGGTTCCAGCTTCTAACTACGCGTCTAATTGCAAAAAAATCTAAAAGTCTCCATCTATCGACAATGTCAAAAACGGTGACGGCTGAATTACTTTTTTCGTACGAAAGATTCTTCTGAACAATGACCGCCACGCTAAGGCCGTCGATCTTTGATAGCTGTTCGACGAGACAGTACGTGTAGTCCCCTACACCGCATTTGGCAGGAGGATAAGAGCCGGTTATCACCAAGACACGCATATCTAGCTCTGCGTTCAACTATTCGATTTTAGGTTTAACATCTATGTACTCTGAGCGTTGGGAGTGGGAATAGTAGTGTCCTGCCTTTGAATGCTTTCGCATCCTGAAAGAACTCAAAGAAGTGCCATGGCAGCACCAGATGGTAGTCATACTGCTTCGCTAATACCTCTCTTTCGCTGATAATAGGTATTAGAGATCCTGGAGTGTATGCGCCGACCTTCTCTTCGTTTACCTCGCCTATCTCAGTGATTAGGTGAGTGTCCAAGCCGCAATATTGAAGTATGACATTCCCTTTAGTGGATGCTCCAAGTGCACAGACTGTTTTTCCTGACTCTCGTGCCTTCTGCAGAAATGAAATTAATTCAGTTCTTAGCGCCAAGACGCGGTTTTCAAATTCAACATAAGGTGAGAGTGTGTCGAGTCCCTGGCGCCTCTCTGCTTCGAGAAGTGCGTATATTTTTGGACTGTGTGAAGTGCTCCTCGTCTTCTTCGCCAAGACTGAGAAGCTTCCTCCATTTATGTCGTTAAACTCAAAATCAACGATCGAGAAGCCCACCCGATCTGCCATCCACACTATTTGCTTCATCGCATAGTATTCAATGTGCTCATGGCAAACGGTGTCGTAAGAGCTCTTGGCTAGCATAGTGGGCATATAGCTCTGCTCGAAAAGCCACAGACCACCTTCCTCCAGAACAGAATGCAAATCTTTCATGAAAGTCAGTGGATCTTCAAGGTCGTAAAACATTGCAAATGACGTAACAAGTGCCGCTTCACCCTGTGGGACTTTCGCTCTAAACGCTTTTTCAGAAAAAAAATCTGGGATTAGCTCAATACCTTTTGGGTAAAACTGCTTGAACTTTGAGCCAGAGGGGTCGATTCCTATCAGGCGCAAGTTTCGACCTTGGAATGCCTGTAATGTTGTGCTGTCATTGCTCCCAATATCAATGACGAGTGAACCTTCCCTGAGAGGATGTGACTCTAGAAATCTTGATATCGTCCCAGCAAGATGACTTACCATCGTGGTGTTCAGCCCTGAACGATATCCATAGTTATCGCCATACATATCCTCCGCATCGTAGCTATGCTCGAGCTGAAGCAGGCCGCATGCATCTTCTCCAAAGCATTTGACAAGACGTAGTGGCCCCTCCGTGACTTTGGTTTCAGTCTTCCTAGGGAAGACACCGGTCAAACTCTGCACGCCTAGATCCAATACTGGTTCCAGGTTCACGTTTCCACAAATCCTGCATGCGTTTATCGCGCTCGGCATCATGCTACTCCTTGTTGCCTTTCAGGCGCTGAATGTCATAGTCGACCATATCTCGTATCATATCCTCAAATGATGTTGCAGGCCTCCATCCGATCGAATCTCGAATGCGTTGGTAGTTGCCGACGAGCAATGATGAATCTCTGCTTCTTATTAGGTCTTCACTAACCGCCACGAAATTACGATAGTCGAGCCCAACGTGAGAGAACGCGATTTCGCAAAGATCTCTGACCGAATGAGATATGCCTGTGGCTACGATATAGTCATCTGCAGCCTCACATTGCAACATTTTCCAGGCGGCTTCGACATAGTCCCCTGCAAAACCCCAATCTCGACGAGAATCCAGGTTCCCAATTTTCAGCGAGTTCTCAATACCGAGGCTGATACGAGCTGCGCCGAGTGTGACCTTTCGGCTTACGAATTCGGGACTACGGAGGTGGCTTTCGTGGTTGAAGAAAATCGCGCTGCAGGCGTGTAGGTTATACCTTTCCCTATACATCCGCACAAGACTTTGCGCATACAATTTGGCAGCTCCATATGGGTTCTCTGGAATCATCGCCGTGTGCTCTGATTGTGGAGTGGTCTCGGGGCTTCCAAAGACTTCACTACTTGATGCTTGAAAAAAACGCGTGCGAGGGGAGTGATGATGAATACTCTCGAGAATTCTCAGTACCGCCAGTGCATTTACATTTGCCAAAGAGACTGGAGTTTCCCATGTGGTAGATCCAACGGCATATGCTGCAAAGTTGTAGACTTCATCAGGCTCCAATTTTTTAATTAGGGTGTCAATTGCACTTTGGTTGGTTAAGTCCAGTTCTTTTAGTTGAACTCCTAGTGACGAAAAAAAGCTGTCTCCGCTTAATTCATGGATATTTCGCGTTGTCCCGGTGACTCTGTATGAGCGATTCATGAGTAAGCGGCATAGAAAGCGGCCATCTTGGCCGTTTACACCAGTTATTAGTGCTTTCTTCATATATCCAAACTCTTCAGTGGGAACAAGCGGCTGACGAGTTGGCTCGCTCTAGTACTGTGTGGGCTATTTAGTAGATCGCTGAGACCCAATCGTGCTTGACGCCTTAAAGAGACAACATATGCGACCGCCAAGAAGTTTGCCAAGCCCGCTGGGAATAGTGCAATTAAAAGGGAAACTATTCCTATGAGTTTTGATGTGCGGTGCTTAAGATACCTCTCGTATTCAACGATTGTGTAGCTCCCTCTGGCTCTGTGTTTGAGCAACTGAATGGGGCTCTCCCAAGGTTGCCGACTGCACACACAGCGTTTGGCGTGTTCTGAGTGAAGCGCAGAGGACCATATTAGGTTCGGCCATTTGAACATCCAGATCTCAAAGGTTCTTGGTGTCCACATCGCCACCCCGTAGCGAATAGCTATCAGCGGTTTGGCAAGCACGATAATGTTCTCTAACTTCGGTCCTTGTAAAATTACTCCCGCATGCACAAAGAGAGATCCGAAATACCTTTCTCTGTTACGCTTCAACCAAATGTCTCTCCGTATCACAACCGAAGCAATATATGATAGTGCGTCTCCCGTACGAATTAAAAACTCGTCATCCGATGAATCGAATTTTAAATCGGAGGTTAGATGCATTCGTGATTTTTGAAGCATTCTGGCGAAGTCTGATGTTCTGACCTCTGCGTCGACGATAACCAGGTCGGGTGATGCCCTCAACTCACAGAGGATGCGATCTAACGCGCCCGGAAGCATTATATCGTCATCGGTCATTAGCCAGCAGTACTTCCCACGCGCATATGAAACGGCGCGATCATAATCGGCATCAACCCCTGAATTCTTTTGTTCTCGAAAATACCTCAGTGAGTGACAGTCTCGGGCGTAGCTTTCAACAACCTCGCGGGTCGAGTCCGAAGATGCGCCATCTACCACCACAATCTCAATCTTTGAACTTATCTGGCTGATTATAGAGTCCAAGGTGAAGGAAATCACCGATGCTCTGTTGAGTGTGGCGATACAGATCGACAACTCGGGTTGGTCTGGGTGAGTCTTGCCGCGTGAGCTAATCATGACTCAGCTGAGTCGCGAGCACGCAGAATACGGTGAACAATCAAGGTAAGAGATTGAGCCGGTATAAAGCAAAACAAACAAACGGCTATTAGGCCGACCGCAGAGGCTACCGCTATGAGCGTAGACGCCAGTGCGCTCAACGTGACGTCGGTAAGCGCAAGTTTCAAAAAAAACAGACAGGACGCACTCAGTGCGGCTGCAGGGAGCACATCTTTGATTAGCCACTTGCATGACATGCCGTGCATCAATAGCTTATGCGTGATGTGGCTGCCTACAAATAGATACAAAATCCCCTGTATCATGCTTGCAGCACTGCCACCCAGCAGGCCATATCTGGAAGTTAAAGCGTACACCAAAGGTAAATAGATGCTGATAAGAAAGATATTAATTACGAATGGTAGACGACTTCTACCTGCTGCGAGCTGGAGTGCATAAGGTAAATGCATGATTCCGTTCATGGTGGTTCCAATCACGAGCATGACGAAGACTGGGGCGATCTGGGATGCCAATGCCCTTTCGCCAAGCCAAAGGCTTAGAATTTCTTTTGCAAAAAATACGCCGGACATTGCGACTGGGAACAGTGCGCAGCAGAGTAGCCGGGTTGCAAGACGATATTCCCGGCGGAGCTCTGTTATCGCATGATTGGCAATGTGCGTGGAGAATCGTGGATAAATACTATTAAATACAGGGGTCAATATAATGTACAGCCCGGCTGATAATGCACCTGCAACCATATAATTTGCGAAGTCTGAAATTGTGAGCCATTTACTCAGTAAGACTTTATCAAGCTGCTGAATTAGGATAGCTGTGAGAGATACCCCAGCCATGCCCGCTGAAAAAGGCCAGATGTTCCTTATCAACTGGAAATCCTTTGCGGCGCTAGATTTATTGCCTATCACTATCCATGCGTTGAGGCGCATAACTTGGGTAAAGGCGAGAGCACATATCAGTTGCCAGAGAAAAAACAATTCTATACTTGGGTTGATCACGGCTACAGTCAGTAGGCCGCCACCTGTCGATATAGTGATCATCGCTATGCCGAGACCACTAATCATTACGATTCTTTGTGCGCCCATTAGGGCGCTTTGGTAAAGCGTGGCTGGCCATCGGGCTGCTATAACAAAGCCGATAATCGCGAGTGAGCGTTCCACATTCGTGGTTTCGTTGCTAATTTTTAGCCAGTGATTGGCTAGTAGTGTGGCGGCTGGAATTGCGAGTATCGCTATGATAGCAGCAACCCCCCAATACAACGGTGCCATCGTCGCAAGGAGGTTCGCGTTTGTTCTCTGGCATCCGTTCGCAAGGTTACGTGCAATTTGTCGGTTGGTAGCTGGGGCCAGGCCAAAGTCCAATATCGAAAGTAGTCCTTGCATGCTCAGGTAAACACCAACAAGTGCATAGGACTCAATTCCCAGATATCTAACCAGTATTGGCACGGCCAGCAGTGTGCTTGCGGCTGACCAAAGACTGAAAGCGGTGTTTGCTGCAAGGTTGGACCCGATCGCCATTATCTGTGGGGGTTTCTGCTGAGTTTAGTCAAGTAGACGTCGTTCTCTTTGCGCGGCTGTGTAGTCCGAGTTCGCCATCTCCTCAACCAAGGCTTGAAAGTCAGTCGTTGGCCTCCATCCAAGCTTAGCGTGAGCCTTACTTGCATCACCCAAGAGAGTTTCAACTTCCGCCGGACGGAAGTATCTGCTGTCTACGGCTACGCGACATATGCCCTTATCGTCCAAGGCTGTCTCTGCCAAGCCCTCGCCACTCCAGAACAGATTCATATCCAGAGCCTTCGCACAGGTTTCTACAAAGTCCCGAACACTGTATTGAACTCCCGTGGCTATTACGAAGTCCTCAGGCTCTTCCTGTTGTAGCATCATCCACTGTGCTTGTACGAAGTCTCTTGCATGACCCCAGTCTCTCTTGGCATCCAAATTGCCAAGGTATAGGCACTCCTGGATTCCCGCCTTGATGCGCGCTAAGCCACGTGAAATTTTGCGGCTGACAAAGTGCTCGCCGCGCAATGGAGACTCATGATTGAACAATATCCCGTTGCAAGCGAAGAGCCCGTATGCCTCCCTATAGTTTACGGTTGCCCAGTAGGCATACAGTTTTGCCACCGCGTACGGGCTTCGAGGGTAAAAAGGTGTGGATTCAGTCTGTGGGGTTTCAAGTGCCTTTCCATATAGTTCAGACGTAGAGGCTTGATAAAACTTTACGCTCTTCTCCAGTCCAAGCATTCTGATCGCTTCGAGAATGCGAAGTGTTCCCAGCGCATCGCTGTTGGCAGTATATTCTGGGAGCTCAAAAGAGACCGCAACGTGACTTTGAGCTGCGAGATTATAGATTTCATCCGGCTTAACTTTCTCAATAATCGAGATCAGGCTAGATGAGTCAGTCAGATCGCCGTGATGCAAGAAAAAACTTACGTCAGTTTCATGTACATCTTTGATAAGCGAATCTATACGACCTGTATTAAACATCGAAGCTCTACGTCGAACCCCATGCACTTCGTAACCCTTTTCGAGAAGAAAGCGAGACAGGTATGCGCCGTCTTGCCCTGTGACACCCGTGATTAATGCGGTTTTCTTCATCTCATTCCGTACTTAGTTGGTGGTCTTGGTTGAGGATCGGTTGGCCAAAACGCTACGATGTGCGTTCCTCCTCGCTAACCTATGGAGTCATCCTTTCGGATCTGATTCGGGTCTAAACATAGCTTGCATTAGCACTGGATGGGGCACACCTTATGGCGTAGCAACCATCTGCACATCGTGCATGAGTTAACGTACGGTGGCCGCAGAGCCAGGAACACCTCAACGCAAGCCTAGTCTATATCAGAATTTTGTCTGTTTCCCAGTTTGACGCACGATGGTTGTCAGCGCCACCTATTCCAATATCCTGTGGATGGCCAATACCTCGGATGTCCATAATTTCTCGAAGCTGATCAGAGGGCGGGCTGCATATCCCGATTGGCGTGGTTAGCATTTGCCACACTCAGGCCAGGTAGCGGGCGCAGTTTGCAACTATTCGGTCGGCAGTTATGCGTAGCAGGTTATCCTCGAATTGATGGCCAACCATAATCCTTCAGCATGGTTAGTTTACGCGGCCAGACTACGAACCTCCGATAGTACTCAAAAGGCCTCTGGGATATCGTCTTGCGAATGGTTCGCCGACGTGCCATCAGAAAGCCCCTTTCGCGCCACAACGAAAGCACAGTGTTTAGGTAAATTTCTCTAAGCGGTCGGTAGTTCAAGCCTACCACACTCAGAGCGACTCCTTCTGAGACAAGAATGATAATGTGTATCCAGAGCATGGGCCAAACGAAAACTGTAGGTGTCATTACAAATAGCACGTACGTCTTGTTTCTTTCACTGAGCTGCCTGCGACGAAAGCTAGATGCGAGTTTTCCGTCCGTTAGCTTGCCACCCCCAAAACTGCTGCCCTGCCGATGCCGATATCCGCTCTCCGACAACGCCTGCACCGGCAAGCCTGCCAAGCGTGCAGCACAACAAAGGTAAAGGTCCTCTCCGATCGACTCAAACCATTCAGGAAATCCGCCCAACTGCGTCCAGGTTTTGCGCTCAATCCACAAGCACGCGCCAATCACCATCGCTACATCGTTGCGGTACGGGTCTTTATTAGGCACCGGGTTGTAAAAGAGGTCTAGCAAACACCCTCTATCCACCAGTTCGCCGCTTTCCCAGTCATATTGAGGTAGGGTGAGGATACCTGTTGGGTTCTGCTGAGCCGCGGCGTCTGCCAGGGTAGCCAGTGCTCCTGGCAACAAGGCAGCATCGTTATTAAGCAACAGCACGAATTGGCCTCGGGCCTGTGCGACCATCCTGTTGTTGGCTACACAGAATCCGACGTTAACTTGACTGGCGAGAATTTCTATTTGGGGATAGTGTTTCCTAATGAACGCCACGGAGTCGTCGGAAGACGCATCGTCATGCACGATTATCTCCACGCCAAAGTCACTCTCCTGCGCCAGCACCGAGTCTATGCAGGCCGCAATGAGCTTCGGATCTTTATAGTGGGCGATGCAGACGGAGACCCGTGGCTCCTGAGCCCTGGTCACAGCCGGGAAGTATTCAACCACAGCCATGTCCTTTTGAGCCCCTGTAGCAGTGGAACGGTAGCTTGCCAGTGGAGATGCTCTTTTGCCATCCCGGCATCGATGCTGACTCGGCGCGCGTCTACTGTGCGAATGTTCTCATAGTTCCGCCGAAGTGGTCGTCCCGTCGCTTCTTCTGCAAGAGTGAACAGCTCGTTCAGGGTGACACTCACTCCGCTGGCAGCATTCAGTGTGCGTACAGTTTGGTGTGATGGATGGTTGAGGGCGGCTAACGTCAGGCCAATCAGGTCGTCAATATAGAGGTAATCGCGTGCCACACTACCGTCGCCCCAGACGTTCAAAGTCTCCCCGCGCTGTATGCAGCCGAGCATTGCTGGAATGATACCGAAGCCCTTCTTTTCCGTCTGACCAGGGCCATAAACATTAGACGGCCTGATGATGGTGGCTGCACCGCCATACTGTCGAGTCCACGCACCGATGAACTGTTCGGCGGCAACTTTTGCGGCCCCATGGTATGAACGAGGTTCTGGTATGTCGGCTTCTCGCGAGGGCATCGCTGATGAGTCCCCATAAAGCGCACCGGCCGATGAGAAGTAGACCAGGGGAACATCCCGCAGTTGCTGCAACGCTTCCAATGTCGCAAGCAGTGGAGTCAGATTGTTGCTGAGCTCCGCCACGGGTTTGCCGGCACTACTACCTGGAGTACTACCTGCTGCCAGAAACACCACTGCATCGGTGTCCCGAAGCCACCCCGCCAGCTGCAGATGGCTGTGGCAGTCGCTGCGAATCCATTCGATGCCGGTTAGGCCAGGCGTACAACTATTGCGCGATACCGCTTTGACAATGGCGCCCTGCTTGCGAAGCGCTTGGCACAGTGATTGGCCGATAAAACCACCGGCACCAATGACGAGTACCTGCTTAGTCACAGCCGCGTGCCAGGAGGTCGTTATATTGATTTAGGTAGCGTCCGGCGCAGTCATCCCATGTTCCAATGGTCTGGTGTGACCAAGCGCGCGCATTTTCTCCGTACTTCAAGTTTATGGGGTCATCTTCGAGTTTTTGGAGTGTTCTGCCGAAACTCTTTGAATCGCTACAAAGTTCGCCGGTGCTACCTGGTTGAACAAGGCTCGCGTGCGCACGCATATCGGACGCAATAATGGGCAACCCCGCCGCCATGGCTTCCAGCATGACCTGCGGTCGTCCCTCGGCATGCCTGCTCAGGGTGATCAGGCCGTGTGCTCTGGGAAACCAGTGTTTCGCCAACTGCTCGGGCGTGGCCGGACCGTGGTACTGCAGCCAGTCTGGCAAGGAAACCTTTTCCTGCATTGGTCCAAGAAGGTGCAACTTTCTCTCCTGACCCCGGAAAAACTGTTCGGACCATTCCAGCAGCGGTCCTAGTTTGTCTCGGGTAAGGCGTGTTACCGCCAGCCACTCCGGCTGCTGAGTGTTGGGTTGGCGTTGAATGTCATACCAGATTGGATCTATGCCGAAAGCTATCGGCTGGATCTGTGCAATATCCCCGAAGGCCTTCTCGAGAGGCGCCTGCATCCACTCGGCATTGGGGCAGATGGTTACCGCACGTTGTCGCATCACTCGTCGCAGCAACGATTTCACCAATGGAAGCTGCAAGAGCTTCAAATCCGTCCCCAAAACCGTAACCAGCACCGGTTTTCCATCGGCAGGAAGCGGCAGAGCCGTTTGCAGCCAGTTCAGGTGGTAAAGATCGGTTTGTGACTCTCTGCGAAAGGTTGAGTGAAGGGAGCGCAACAGTTTCAGTGGCGCAGTTAAACCGCTCAGGCTGCGGCTCCTCATCAGATGTGCGATGCCCCCGGCGGCCATGAGTTCGGAGAGCATGCGCTCTTCGTTATGGTTGGGGAGGTAGCGGACGTTGTCCGGCAAGGGGCCCGGTGGGGCCCACAAGGAGAGTTGAATATCCGGGCGGCGGGCCAGTGCATCGACCAGATGGCGGATGAATACCCCGCGCCAGTCGCTGGTGTCGGCAGGATAGGAGGTTGCAGCGCAGAGCACATTGATGGGGGCCACGTGTCAGGCGCCCTCGGTGTTCAAGCGATCACCCCACCACCGGCACAGCATTGGCCCGAACTTCGCCATGCGCAAGCTCCACGTCGATCAGGCGGGACTCCACCGCTGTCACAATGCCCGCCGCGTCCAGTCCGGCCGCCGCGTATTGCTCGGCCTGGCTGCCGTGCTCCACGAACGCATCTGGAATGCCCAGATGCAGACAGGGCGTGTCAACGCACCTCGCCGCGAGTAGTTCGTGCACCCCGCTGCCCGCACCACCGGCAATCGCGTTGTCTTCCACGGTGACCAGCAGGTCGTGTTTGCCGGCAAGCGCCAGCACCAGGGACTGATCCAGCGGCTTCACCCAGCGCATATCGACCACCGTGGCGTCCAGCGCTTCGCCGGCTTCCACTGCAGCAGGCAGCACGGTGCCAAAGGCCAGAATGGCCACGCGATGGCCCTCGCGCACGGTAACAGCCTTGCCGATGGGCAGTTCCGTCATGGTTTCCGCAATCAGCGCACCCTTGCCCGTGCCGCGCGGGTAGCGGACTGCTGCGGGGCCCGCGTGCTGGTAGGCCGTGTAGAGCATTTGCCGACATTCGTTCTCGTCGGAGGGCGCGCCTATCACCATGTTAGGGATGCAGCGCAGGTAGCTGAGATCGAAGGCGCCATGGTGGGTGGGTCCGTCCTGGCCCACCAACCCAGCGCGGTCGATGGCGAAGGTGACGTCCAGGTTCTGGATGGCAACATCGTGAATGAGCTGGTCGTAGGCCCGCTGTAAAAAAGTGGAGTAGATTGCCACAACGGGCTTCAGGCCATCGCAGGCCATGCCAGCCGCCAGGGTGACGGCGTGCTGCTCGGCGATGGCAACGTCGTGGTAGCGCTGGGGGAAGCGTTCGGCGAATTCCACCATGCCTGACCCTTCACACATGGCCGGCGTTATGCCTGCGAGTCTTGGGTCCTGCTCGGCCATGTCGCACAGCCAGCGCCCGAATACGTCCTGGAATTTGGGCTTGCGCGGTGCAGCGGGCGGGGCCGGCAGGTTGGCCTGCGGTCCCTTGGGTACAGCTTCGATCTTGTTGATGGCGTGGTAGCCCACCGGGTCTTTTTCCGCCGGTGCGAAGCCCTTGCCCTTCATGGTGCGGATGTGCAGGAACTGGGGCCCTTCCAGGTCCTTCATGTTCTCCAGGGTTTGCAGCAGTTGCGGCAGGTCGTGGCCGTCCAGCGGGCCAATGTAGTGCCAGCCCAGCTCTTCAAACAGGGTGCCGGGAGCAACCATGCCCTTCATATGCTCTTCGGTGCGCTTGGCCAGGTCCCAGGCGGGTTTGATGCGCTTGAGGATCCTCTTGGAGCCCTCTCGCAGGCTGATGTACGTCTTGCTGGCCCATATCTTGGCGAAATAGGTGGCGAGGCCGCCGGTGTTGTGGCCGATGGACATCTGGTTATCGTTGAGGACCACCAGCATGTTGGGCCGCACATGGCCCGCGTGCGCCAGCGCTTCAATGGCCATGCCGCCCGTGATGGCGCCATCGCCGATCACCGCGACAACATGCCGGTCAACGCCTTGCTGCCGTGCGGCAAGGGCCATGCCCATGGCGGCGGAGATGCTGGTCGATGAGTGGCCAACCCCGAAGGTGTCGTACTCGCTCTCGCTGCGCTTGGGGAAGCCCGCGAGGCCGCCGGACTGGCGTATGCTGCGCATCTGCTGCATGCGCCCGGTGAGAATCTTGTGCGGGTAGGTTTGGTGGCCAACGTCCCACACGATGCGGTCTTGTGGTGTGTCGTATACAGTGTGCAGTGCCACGGTCAGCTCTACCACACCGAGGCCGGCACCAAAGTGGCCGCCGCTCTGCCCGACGGTGTAGAGAAGATAGGCGCGCAGCTCTTCGCACAATTGCGCCAGCTCTGTCTCGTTCAACGTGCGCAGGGAGCGCCCCTGATCGACGGCGCTCAGTAGGGGCGTGGTGGGAAGTGTGACGGGAATATCGCGTAACATGGTCAGATTTTAGCGTATTCGGAGAGGATTGCGATCATTTCCGTGTGTTAGCACTGCCACTTACTCGTCGCCCGGCAGTTCCTTGAAACGGTGGATCTGTCGCCGCTGCTTCTTGGTCGGCCGGTGCAGCGGTCGTTCTATCATGCCCCCGGCAGCCTTGCGGGCCTCGGTCTCACACTCGCGGCGCGCGACACTGGCCTCGGTTTCGGTATAAAGCTGGCGGGCCTCCGGGGCGCCACGGCGCTGGTCGGAGAGCGCGTCGACGATCACTTCCCGCAGGTCCCAGCCCTGACGAATCAGCAGTCGGTCACCCACGGTGATTTCCTTGGACACCTTGATGCGTTGCCCATCCAGTTGCACCTTGCCCCCCTCGATGGCGGTTTTGGCCAGGCTGCGGGTTTTGAAGAAGCGCGCCGCCCACAGCCATTTATCGATGCGAAGTTTGTGCTCGCTCACGTTATAGCGCTCGCAGAATGCGCATCCGGCATGATCTCATCAAAGTGATGGATGCCGGGGAAGCGGGTGTCCAGACGCTTCTGCAGCTGACTGTCGGGTTGCAGCAGGGTGAGCAGGTGGGCAATGCCATAGTCATGCGCTGACTGCAGCACACTTTCTGTATCGTCAATCAGCAGGGTGCGAGCGGGGTTGAACGGGTGCAGCGCCTGCAGGGCGTGCCAGAAGGCCTGATCCTCCTTGGGTGCGGCGAGATCGTGCGACACCACCAAGCGGTCGAACCACGGTGTGATATCCACCTGGGCCATCTTGATATCCAGTGTCTTGCGGTGGGCGTTGGTCACCAGTACCACTTCGCGGGGGCCGGCGTGCAGCCGCTGCAGAAACTCGAGGGCGTGGGGCCGCAGCCGTATCATGTGCCGCAGTTCCTGCTTCAGTGCCGGTACATCCATGTCCAGTTGCGCGCTCCAGTAATCCAGCGAATACCAGTCCAGCGTGCCCTGGCGGCCATCGAAACGCCCGTGCAGGGCAGCGGTGGCATCTGCTGCCGGGATACCGTGTTTCTCCGCATACAGGCGGGGCAGGTGGTCCAGCCAGAAGTAGTTGTCGAAGTGCAGGTCCAGCAGGGTGCCGTCCATATCCAGCAGAACTGTATCGATGCTGTCCCAGTTGATCATGCCAGCGGTTCACCGTTGTTTCGAGGCAGCCTAGTATGCCGTTTTTCGGCCCGAGCCGCATGCCGGGGGCTGGGAGCAGGCGGGGTTTACCCCGGGCAAGGGGTCGGCGCGACAGCGCGCGGCAAAACAGGGTGTTACAATCGCCGCTGGATTCTGCAGGTGCTCGCCGTGCACGATTTAACCACGCTCATCCCCCCGCTTCTCGAACTCTGCCGGACGGCAGGAGAGCTGATCTGTGAGCATTATCACGCCCCCGGCGACAGTGGCCTGCGCGCCAAAACGGATAATTCCCCACTCACGCACGCCGATATGGATTCCCATACCTGCCTGCGCGATGGTCTGGCGGCGCTCACGCCCGACCTGCCGCTGCTCTCGGAGGAGTCATCTCCCGCGCAGAAGGCCCGGCGTCATGCCTGGGCCCGCTTCTGGATGGTGGACCCGCTGGATGGCACCAAGGAGTTCATCGCCGGCACGGGCGAGTTCACCATCAATATCGCGTTGATCGACGCGCACCGGCCTGTGCTGGGTGTGCTCTATACACCGCTGCAGAAGGTCGCCTGTGTGGGTGTGCCGGGCACACTGTCGGCGCGTTTCACGGCGGACACCCGGGGCGGATGGCGGCAGCAGGCGCTGGCGACCCGGGCGCTGGGCGACGCTCCGGGTGGTGTGACGGTATTGGCCAGTCGGCGCCATCGCAATGCCCAGCTGGATGCCTGTCTGGCGTGGCTGGAGTCGCGTTGTGGCACCCTACAGCGCGAGAACAGCGGCAGTGCCCTCAAGTTCTGCCAGTTGGCGGAGGGGCGAGGGGATGTCTATCCGCGGTTTTCGCCCTGCTGTGAATGGGATGTTGCGGCCGGCCAGGCGGTGGTGGAGGCGGCCGGTGGCAGTGTGCTCGGTATGGACGGCCTGCCGCTGCGTTACAACTGCCGGGATTCGCTGTTGAGCCCGCATTTCCTGGCGGTGGGGGAGGCGCACAACGCGCTCTGGCCGGCGCTGCTGGAGCATCAGCGGCAGGTTGCCGGCGACGCCTCTCGGTGAGCGAAGACTAACGGGGTGCTTGTGCCGACAAACCCGGAAGGTATAGAGTTGAACACGATCAGGACACGGCGAGTGCAGGAGCCAGCCCCACAATGAACGAGCCACCGCGCATCCCATTTGGACGCGGCCACGTTGAAACCGACGCCGCCAACGAGGAACCGACGCCCGCCATGCGGCTGATGGAGCTGATGGCGCGGCACCGTGCGCTGGATGAAAAGATCGAAGAGCTCTATGAGTTCCCCTATAAAAACCAGATTCTCCTGCAGCGCCTGAAAAAGGAAAAACTGCGTCTGAAGGACGCCATTGAACACCTCAAGGATGATCTTATTCCCGACCTCAATGCGTAGGGGTCATCGTCGTATCCGCAAAGAAGGACGTCCCATGTCGTTGAAACGAAAACAGATCTTTCCCACCTTGCCCGCAGGGCAGCGCGTCTCGCTGTCGGCTGTGCTGCTGGGCGCAGCACTTTCCCTGGCCGCTGCTGTGCCAGCCCAGGCAGACAACCACGAACCCCTGCCCGAGGTGACCTCCACGCCGCTGACCGGCACACTGCACCTGCTGCAGGGGCGTGGCGGGAATGTTGTCGCCTCGGTGGGTGAGGACGGGCTGCTGATCATCGACGACGATTACGCGAACATGGTACCCGCTTATGAAGCGGCGCTGATCGACCTCGCCGGCGCGGATGCCAACCCGCGGTTTGTCTTGAACACCCACTGGCACTCCGACCACACGGGCGGCAATCTGTTCTGGGCAGATCGGGGCGCGGTTGTGGTCGCTCACACCCGGGTGCGTGAGCGTATGGCGACACGGCAGGACATGCCGGCAATGAACCGCGTGGTGGAACCCAGCCCCAAGGGCGCTTTGCCGGTGGTTACCTACGGAGATTCCGTGGCCGTGCACTTCAACGGTGACGATCTGGAGGTGCAGCACTATGCCGCGGCCCACACCGATGGCGACAGCGTGGTCTACTTTACGGCGGAGAACGTGGTGCACATGGGGGACCTGTTCTTCAAGGATCGTTTCCCCTTTGTGGATATCGGCTCCGGCGGTACGGTGCCCGGCTATATTGCCGCGGTAGAGGCGGTGCTCGAGCGTGTTGACGGCAGTACCGTAATCGTTCCCGGCCACGGCAGCCTGGCCACGAAGGCGGATCTGGAGCGCTACCTCGACATGCTGCAGCTGACCTCCACCTTTGTCGCCGACAAACTCGCGGCGGGTGAATCGGTGGAGTCGATCACCGAAGCCGGCCTTGGCGAGGTGTGGGCCAGCTGGGGTGGCGGGTTCATCAACGAAGCTACCTGGATCAGCTTCATCGCCAACAGTCCCTGATCCGCAGTCGGTGGCAGGCTGCGTTAACGACTGCGCGTCGGCAGACTGCCCTCCAGTTCCAGCAACAGTCTCTTCGCCTCCAGCCCACCGGCAAACCCGGTGAGGCTGCCGTTTGCGCCTATTACCCGGTGGCAGGGCACCACGATCGGCAGCGGGTTGCGGCCGTTGGCGGCGCCCACAGCGCGCACCGCATGCGGGTTCCGTAGCGCGCAGGCAATGTCCCGGTAACTGCGCAGTTCGCCCCAGGGAATCTCGCGCAAGGCCTGCCAGACCGCCTGCTGGAACGCCGTGCCCGCCGCCGCGAGCGGCAGGTCGAATGCGCGCCGCTGACCGGTGAAATACTCCGTCAACTGCAGGCTGGCCAGTTCCAGGACAGCGCAGGCGCCGTCGTCCCGCGTGTACGCCCCGTGGCGGCCGGGAAAATGAATGGCACTGAGGTGTGACCCCGTTGCGACCAGTTGCAGTGGTCCAAGGGGGCTGTCTATCACGCGTGCTGTGGTGGTGGGCATGTCGGGGGTGTCCTGGTTTGATGGCTCGGGGGCGGGTGCGCCGTCGGGCAGCGTCGGCCGGCTAGGCACCGAGGCTGCGCCACAGCAGGTTGGCGGCATAGGCCCGCCATGGGCGCCAGCGCTCGCAGGCGTGGTCCAGCGGAGCCTCGGCGTCGGGCAGTGCCTCCCAGGCGCGCATCAGTCCCAGGTCCCGGGGCGGGAAGGCATCTGGCCGGCCTTCGCCACGCATCTCGATCATGGCGACGGTCCAGGGGCCGATGCCCGGCTCTGCCAGCAGCGCCTGCGCGCTCGTTGGTTCGCCGCTGGCCAGGCGACGGCACACGGCGCGCAGCGTGTCGCGACGCCGTGTGGGCATGGCAAAGTGGCTGTCGTCCAGCGCCGCAATGGCCGCTGCGGTGGGAAAGCCGGCACCCTGTCCTGGCTCCCGTGTGGCATCGGCCAGCCGGGAGCAGACGCTGCGCGCCGCGCCGATGCTGACCTGCTGGCCCACGATTGCCCGAACGGTGGCCTCTTCGGCACTCCAGCACAGGGGGGATCGTACCCCGGGAAAGCGTTCCAACAGCGCCGCCAGTGCAGGATCCCGGGCGAGGCTGTCGGCGATGACCCCGGGGTTGGCATCCAGGTCGAACATGCGCCGCACCCGCTGTACCACGGCCATCATGTCCGCGAGATGGTCAAGCCGCAGCTCAAGCAGGATGGCGCGGTCTGCGGGCCGGTGGCGCACGGTAATCGCACCGCCGTTCCCCGGCCAGCGCAGTTGACGGTGATACACGCCGTCCTGTACTGACTCCACACCACTCACCGCATGCCGTTGGAAAAAGTCCAGAACGCCCTCCCAGTCGTAGGGTGGGCGGTAGCGCAGCTGCAGCCTGATCGATTGGCCCGGTGTCGCCGGGTCCCGCCCCCGACGCATGGCACTGGGTGGTTTGCCGAAACTGGCGCGGAACGCGCTGTTGCAGCGCCGTACGCTGCCAAAACCTGCGGCAAAGGCGATATCGGTGACGGGCAGGGCGGTTTCCTGTAACAGCTGGCGGGCGAAAAGCAGCCGCTGGTTCTGCGCGACGGCATTCGGCGAAACGCCGAGTTCGCGCTGGAACAGCTTGCGCAGGTACCGCTCGCCGACGCCCAGACGCTCACACAGCGCGGCCAGCGTGGCTGTGTTCAGGGCGCCCTCACGAATCAGGCGCAGCGCCCGCTGCACGGTCACGGAGCTGCCCTGCCAGGCGGCGCTGCCGGGTGCCGCCTCCGGGCGGCAGCGCAGGCAGGGGCGAAAGCCCGCCTCGGCAGCCTGGCTGGCCTCCCGGAAGTACACCACATTGTGTTCGGCCGCTGCGCGCGCGGGGCAGATGGGCCGGCAGTAGATGCCGGTGCTGCGCACCCCGAGGAAGAACTCGCCGTCGAAGCGCGGATCCCGCGACAGGCGCGCCCGGCGGCAGGTCTCGGGGTCGAGTCCTTCGCTGGGGAATGCTGTGGAGAGTGTGTCCATCGCGGCACTCTAGCGCCTGCCCGCGGTGCTGACTAGCCAGAATCGGCCCCGACCTGGTGCAAGGCACGCCGGGTTGCCCTGCGGTAGCCGCGGCCGGTGGTCTAGATGCTGGGCAAGTGGCGCACCGACCAGAGCACGTTCAGGGACACCACCGCGACGATGGCATCGCCCGCAATGCGCAGCTGTTGCAGAGGAGACCAGTTCGCGAGCGGCAGGTCGGGGGCGAGAAGCAGCGCGCTGCTGCCGCAGGTGGCAACCGCGACAACCAGCGCAAAGCGTGAGCGGCCGAACAGGCCCAGCGCAACCAGCAGGTAGATACTGCCAATCAGTGCCGTCACCAGCAGATCTTCACTCAACCGGTTATGCCACAGGGCAGCGATCTGCAGCACCCCGCTGACCGCCACGGTGGTGGCGGCGAGCTGTCGCTGCAGGGTGACGGAGGAGACGGGCATGGAGCGTTCCGCTGCGGTTTGCGCCGCACTTTATCACGCCCGGCAGGGCCCCGTGTATATCAGCCCGCGGAGGCCAGCAGGGCGTTTGCCGCCCGCGAGCTGTTGCGGCGTCCCAGGGCCTCCGATATGCGTGCACCGGCGCCGACCAGCGCGCTCAGGTTGATGCCGGTGTCGATACCCATACCGTTGAGCATGTACACCACATCCTCCGTTGCCACATTGCCCGTGGCGCCGCGTGCATAGGGGCAGCCACCGAGACCGGCGACCGAGGCATCGATGGTCGCGATGCCGTGTTGCAGCCCTACCAGGATGTTCGCCAGGGCCTGGCCGTAGGTGTCGTGGCAGTGCAGCGCGAGTTGCCGCGCCGGGATGTCTGCCAGCAGGGTCTCCAGCAGCCGCTGGGTACTGCCCGCAGTGCCGGTGCCGATGGTGTCGCCCAGCGATACCTCGTAGCAGCCCATGGCAAGCAGCGCGCGTGCCACCTCCAGCACCGCCTGGGGCTCAATCGCACCCTCGTAGGGGCAGCCGAGCACGCAGGAAATATAGCCACGTACGGCAACATTGGCGGCCTGCGCACGCGCCATCACCGGCTCAAAGCGCTGCAGGCTCTCGGCGATGCCGCAGTTGATGTTTTTGCGTGAGAAGGCCTCCGAAGCGGCGCCGAAGACGGCCACTTCATCGGCTCCCGCGTCCAGTGCCCGTTCCAGGCCCTGCAGGTTGGGCGTGAGCGCGGTGTATCGCACGCCGGGTCGCCGCTGCAGGCCCCGAAAAACCTCGGCACTGTCCGCCATCTGCGGTATCCATTTGGGATTCACGAAGCTGCCCGCCTCAATCACCCTGATGCCGGCGGCGGCGAGATCGTCAATCAGTTGCAGTTTGGTCGCCACGGAAATCCGGGCAGATTCGTTTTGCAGGCCGTCGCGCGGGCCCATTTCGACGAGGGTGACCGAGGTGGGCAGGGTCATGCGCTGGCATCCTCGCTTGCGGCGAAGGCCAGCAACGGAGCGCCGCCGTCGACGAGATCGCCCGGAGCAAAGTAGAACTGGCTCACGGTGCCGTCACCGGGCGCGCGAATGGTGTGCTCCATTTTCATGGCTTCCATGATCATGAGGGGAGCGCCGGCCCGCACATCGCTGCCGGGTTCGACCAACAGGCTGACCACCGTTCCGTTCATGGGGGCGTTCAGGCCGCCCGCCGCCGCGTTCTGCGCAGTTTCTCCGGTGTCCGGCCGCAGTTCACGGAAGTGGCAGGCACCGTCGGCCAGGTACAGTGTAAAACCCTCCGTAGTGCATGCCAGGGTAGCGCGCCTGCGGTGGCCGTCCTGCTCGAAGACCAGTTCGTCGCCCCGCAACTCGCCGCGCAGTTCGGTGTGCTGCCCTTCGATGGAGATGCTAAAACCGCCGCCGGCCAGGGGTTCCAGTGTGGCGTTCACGTCGTGCTGGTGGCAGTGCAGCATGACGTGGTGCAGGTGCGGTTCATTGAGGCGCCAGCCTGTGCCGCTGCCCCAGGGCGACCACGGGTCAAGGCAGCCGGGCGGCGCCGCCTGCTGCTGGCGATGCAGGAACAGGGCGAGGGCAGCCATGGGCAGGTCCCGCTGCAGATCCTGCTGCCGTTGGCGGAAAATCAGGGCCTGGTGGCGTTCGATGAACCCGGTGTCCAACTCGGCGCGCTGGAAAGGGTCAGCGGTGGCCAGGTTGTAGAGAAAATCGAGGTTGGTAACGGTCCCGCCGATGCGGTAGTCGCGGAGGGCGGTCGACAGACGCTGCAGCGCCCGCTCGCGGGATTCATCCCAGACAATCAGCTTGGCGATCATCGGGTCGTAGTGCACGCTGATTTCATCACCCTGCTGCACGCCGGTATCCACGCGTACATGGCTGGACTCATCCGGCGCCCGCAGATAAGCAAGGGTACCGGTCACCGGGAGGAAGTCGTTGTCCGGGTCCTCGGCGTAGATGCGCGCCTCGAAGGCGTGGCCGCGCAGCGTCAGGTCCTGCTGCTGCAGCGGCAGCTCCTCGCCGGCGGCCACCCGCAGCTGCCACTCCACCAGATCCTGCCCGGTGATCATTTCGGTCACCGGGTGTTCGACCTGCAGGCGCGTGTTCATCTCCATGAAGTAGTAGCTGCCGTCTTCGTCGAGCAGGAACTCCACGGTACCGGCACCGCGGTAGTCAATGGCGCGTGCAGCCTGCACGGCGGCGGTGCCCATCGCGTCGCGCAGCGCCGTTGTCATGCCGGGGGCGGGGGCCTCCTCGATGACTTTCTGATGCCGGCGCTGCACTGAGCAGTCGCGTTCGGCCAGGTAAATGGCGTTGCCGTGGTTGTCGCAGAACACCTGCACTTCCACGTGGCGCGGCTTGGTCAGGTATTTCTCCACCAGCATGGTGGCATCGCCAAAGCTGGCACTGGCCTCGCGCTGGGCCGCGGCCAGTGCCGCGTCGAACTCATCTCCCGACCACACCTGGCGCATGCCCTTGCCGCCGCCACCGGCGGTCGCCTTCAGCAATACCGGGTAGCCCATGCGCTCCGCTTCCTGTCGCAGCAGGGCCGGCTCCTGGTTCGCACCGTGGTAGCCCGGCACCAGCGGCACGCCCGCTTCGCCCATGATGTGCTTGGCGGCAGCCTTGGAGCCCATCGCCTCGATGGCTGCACCCGGCGGGCCGACGAACACCAGCCCCCGCTCCACACAGGCGCGGGCGAAGCCAGCGTTCTCGGACAAAAACCCATAGCCGGGATGTATGGCCTGCGCCTGCGTGGCAAGCGCCGCAGCAATGATGTGCTCCGCCTGCAGGTAGCTTTCTCGCGCGGGGGCCGGGCCGATGTGTACCGCTTCATCCGCCATGCGCACGTGCAGCGCGTTGCGATCCGCGTCCGAGTACACGGCCACCGTGGCGATGCCCAACCGACGCGCGGTACGGATGATGCGGCAGGCGATCTCTCCGCGGTTGGCGATCAACAGCTTGTCGAACATGGCTAGGTCTCCTGCCAGTTGGGGGGGCGCTTTTCCAGAAAGGCGCTGAGGCCTTCCTGGCCTTCGCCAGAGACCCGAATGTGGGCAATCCTGGCGCAGGTATCCTCGACCAGTGCCGGGCTCAGCGGTTCTCCTGCAACGCTGGCGATCAGGTCCTTCGCCGCGCGCACGGCCTCGGGCCCGTTGCCGAGGATGGCGTCAACCAGCCGTGATACATCGGCCTCCAGCGATTCCTCGTCGGCAACCTCGCTGATCAGGCCCAGCTCCAGCGCCCGGTGGGCGTCGAAGCGCTCGCCGGTGAGGAAATAGCGACGGGCCGCGCGCTCACCGATGGCACGTATGACATAGGGGCTGATGGTAGCGGGCACCAGGCCGATCTTCACTTCCGACAGGGCAAAACTGGCGCCACGTGTGGCCACCGCCATGTCACAGCAGCTCACCAGCCCCACGGCGCCGCCCAGCGCCGCTCCCTGGATGCGGGCAATGGTCGGCTGGGGTAATTCGTAGAGCGCGCGCAGCATGCCCGCGAGCATTTCCGCGTCGTGCAGGTTGTGGCCGTAGTCGTAGGTGGCCATGCGTTTCATGTAGTCCAGATCGGCGCCGGCTGAGAAATGCTTGCCCTCGGAGCGCAGTACCACCACGCGCACATCATCGCGCTCGCGCAGTCGGTCAAAAGCCAGCCGCAGGGCGCTGATCATGCTGTCGTCGAAGGCGTTGTGCTTGGTCGGGTTGTTCAGGGTGACAGTGGCAACGCCGCGGTGATCTGTGGTGGTGAGGACGGTGGTGGTCATCGGAAGTTCCTATACAGCGGTTTGGTGGGCGCAGTTGGACATTGTGGGTTTTGGGTTTGGTGCTGGCAGTATGGCGGTGGGGCCGGCGCTGCGGGACCCGCCGCAAGTACGTCCATGTAGGCT
>OJBX01000289.1_pt1 | contig 26908 bp, 23 predicted proteins | sample 1590751 | NCBI WGS metagenome assembly OJBX01 (sample SAMN05416780, study PRJEB24817) | seawater metagenome | isolation source: Sea water | place: Canada:Atlantic | collected 2013-07
CGAGATTTCTGCCTGTCTCGTGGGCTCGGAGATGTGTATAAGAGACAGCTTTTTGTAGATATAGATTCTGATGGGGATAACGATTTGTATGTAATTAGTGGAGGAAGTGAATTTATTGAAAATGATTCGGCTCTAAAAGATAGAATTTATTTAAATGATGGCATGGGTAATTTTAAAAGAGACGCATCTTCTGGTATAAATCAATTTAATTACAGTGGTAAAACTGTGACAAAAATTGATTTTGACAATGATGGGGATCAAGATCTCATTGTCGGTAATAGAATAGTACCTCAAAATTACCCATTACATGTTCCTTCTTTAATCTTTGAAAATAATAATGGAAAATTCACTGAGGTTACCAATAAAATATGTCCTGAATTAGAAAATTTTGGCATTATCAATAAAGTGATCTCAACTGACATTAATAACGACGGATGGCAAGATTTTATGGTTGTTGGTGAATGGACTCATATTGGTGTTTTTTTAAACAACAAAGGAACTTTTAAAGATATTTCCCAAAAGAGTAACCTAAAAAATGAGAAAGGGTGGTGGTATACAATTGTAGAAACAGATATTAATAAGGATGGTTATAAAGATTATCTAATTGGAAATGTAGGTTCTAATATTAAACACAAGGTATCTAATGAGAAAACAATGAGAATTTATGCAAATGATTTTGATAATAATGGCTCCCTAGATGTTGTATTAAGTCAAGAATACAACGGTATTTTTGTTCCCTCTAGAGGAAAGGAATGTTCTACTCAACAAATGCCTTTTATTTCTGAAAAAATTCCAACTTTTAGTGAATTTGCAAACGCTTCTTTGGTCGATATTTATGGAGAAAAAATTTATGATGCATATCAAAGAGAAGTAAATCAATTTAAATCGCTCTTACTAATAAATAATACTGATGGAACATTTAAAAAAGTAGTTTTGCCAGAATTAGCACAAACCATGCCCATTTTAGATGGAGAAACTATCGATATTAATGAGGATGGATACGAAGATTTAATTGTTGTTGGAAACATTTATAATACAGAAGTAGAAACACCCAGACTAGATAATAACTACGGATTAGTTTTGATGTCAAATAAAAAAGATAATTACACTGTTTTAGGACCAAATAAAACTGGTTTATATATACATGGTAACGCAAAATCAGTAGCATTAATTAAAGACAAAAAAACATCATTACTTATTGGCTTAAACAATGGGATTGTTCAAACATTTGAGCTTGCTAATTAAAGTAAAAGTTTGTGCTATCTTGTTTTTAAAGATAAATACTTATAAGTAATCTTTTTGTTCTTAGAGACATTTTTATGATACCTTTACACCATCTATGGACAACACAACAATATTTGGATTAAGAGCTATCATTGAAGCAATTAATAGCGGATCAACAATCAACAAAGTATATCTTCAAAAAGGTTTAAGAGGAAGTTTATTCTTTGAATTAGAAACGCTCATTAAGCAAGAAAAAATTACTACTAGTTTTGTTCCAGTAGAAAAACTTGACAGACTTTCTAAAAATAATAATCATCAAGGAGCAGTAGCTCAAATATCACCCATAGAATTTGCTGATTTAGAAAAATTAATTGAAACTAGTCTAGAAGCTACAGATGCTCCCTTATTCTTAATACTAGATCAAATATCAGATGTAAGAAATTTTGGCGCTATTATTAGAACTGCAGAATGTACTGGTGTAGATGGTATTATTATTCAACAAGGCGGTAGTGCTCCTATTAATGCAGAAACTATTAAAACTTCAGCTGGTGCAGCTTTTAAACTTCCTATCTGTAGAGTAAATCATATTAAAGATGCAATTTACACGTTACAAGCTTCAGCTATAAAAATTGTAGCTGCTACAGAAAAAACAGAAGACTTGGTGTATAGTGTAGACTTTAAACAACCTATTGCAATTGTAATGGGGTCTGAACATAGAGGGATTAACCCGTCTGTTCTAAAAATTATAGATTATAAAGCAAAACTACCTATACTAGGATCTATAGATTCTTTAAATGTTTCTGTTGCTTGTGGTGCATTCTTGTATGAGGCCCTTCGTCAAAGAATATCGCAGTCTTAATCAAAAAAAAGCTACACTAAGTTTACTGTATACCTTCTAGAGGCTCCTCCTCTACTTTTGGTGGTGAAAAATTACCATTTTCATCAAATAACAAATCAAATTCAGTCTCAGAAAATTGATATTGCTCTTTTATGATTCCTTTTTTTCGATATAAAAAAGCAAATAAAAGACCTATTAAAAAACCAGACAAATGTCCTTCCCAAGAAATTCTATCTTCAGTTGGAATAATAAACCATATCATGCCACCATATAAAAAAATGACCACCAAGGACATGGCAATAAGTCTGTAATGTTTTCGTATGATTCCACTAAAGAAAATAAAGCTAAATAACAGATAAATAACACCGCTTGCCCCAATATGATAAGAATCTCTTGCTATAATCCAACAAAACAAACCAGAAAAAAGTATGCCATAGAATAAAACTTTGTGAGCAATCTTTCTGTAGAAATAAAATAACGACGCTAGCAGCATAAATAAGGGTATAGAATTGTTAGAAAGATGTGAAGCATCACTATGTATAAAAGGGGAAAATAAAACACCTCTAAGACCCTTAATTTCTCTTGGTAAGATTCCGTATGTATTAAAATTATATCCAAACGTAATTTCTACCCAGTAAATAAGCCATATTGCAACAATGGCTACTATGGGAACCCGAAGTACATTTTTATGATAGGTAAGAGAGCTGTCTTTTTGCATATATAATTCTTATCAAAAACAAAACCAGTTACTAAATTAACAACTTCTGTCATAAATCTTTACTATTTTTATAGATATGAATGAACCTTTGGCAGAAAGAGTGCGTCCCAAAACACTAGAAGACTATATTAGTCAGCGACATTTAGTAGGTGAAAAAGGGATTTTAACCAACCTTATTAAACAAGGAATACTTCCCTCGTTAATTTTTTGGGGACCTCCTGGCATTGGTAAAACTACCTTGGCAAATATTATAGCAACAACTTCAGAGAGACCTTTTTTTACCTTAAGCGCTATTAGCTCTGGTGTAAAGGATGTAAGAGAAATAATAGAAAAAGCAAAAAAAGGAAGCGGGTTATTTACAACTAAAAACCCCATATTATTTATAGATGAAATTCACCGTTTTAGTAAATCACAACAAGATTCTTTATTAGGCGCTGTAGAGAAAGGTTGGGTAACCTTAATTGGAGCAACTACCGAAAATCCTAGTTTTGAGGTAATACCAGCACTTTTATCTAGATGCCAAGTGTATATTTTAAATTCATTTGACAAAAGCGATTTAATTTTATTATTAAAAAGAGCAATTAAAGAAGATGCAATTTTGTCAAAAAAACAAATAACATTGAAAGAGACCGATGCCATATTGCAAGTTTCTGGAGGTGATGCACGAAAATTATTAAATATTTTTGAATTGGTTGTTGGCAATGAGGACATAATTACACTTACTAATAAATTGGTATTAGAAAAGATTCAGAAAAATACTGTGAGATATGATAAGACTGGTGATCAGCATTATGATATTGTTTCTGCCTTTATAAAATCTATCAGAGGAAGTGATCCTAATGGTGCTGTATATTGGCTGGCTAGAATGATTGAAGGAGGTGAAGATTTAAAATTTATAGCCAGAAGATTATTAATAGCTGCCTCTGAAGATATTGGAAATGCCAATCCTACAGCTTTAATTTTAGCAAACAATACATTTCAAGCAGTTGCTGTTATTGGGTATCCAGAATCTAGAATTATATTAAGCCAATGTGCGGTTTACCTGGCAAACTCGCCCAAAAGCAATGCCTCTTACATGGCTATTAACAAAGCCCAAGAAATTGTAAAAACAACAGGTGATTTACCAATTCCTCTTCACTTAAGAAATGCACCTACAAAATTAATGAAAGATCTAGATTATGGTAAAAACTATAAATATGCCCATGATTATGATGGTAGTTTTATACAGGAAGAGTTTTTACCAAAGAGCATTTCAAACACAAAAATATATGAGCCTGGAAAAAATGCAAGAGAAGAAAAATTTAGACAAGAACTAAAAAAAATGTGGGGAGATAAATACAATTATTAAAACCTTATCTGTAACTGTTTTGTTATTAATTGTTGATCTTCATAATATTCAGCGATCCAATAGTTTCCTTTATTAATTAGTATGCCCTTTTTATTTTTAAAAATAAAAAGATTCTTATTACTGGTATTTAATACCACAAAAACAAGCTCTTTTTTTGAATTTGCTAATTGGTAGCCCATTTTATTTTTCTGAGCATTCAATCTAAGATAATTAGACTTTTTTACTTCTTCAATACTTAAATCTACTGAGACTAGTTGTAGCGTTTCATCCTCTTTTATGTTGGAAAGGATCATCAACTCTTTATCCTTATTTTCTTTTTTAGAGGTTTCAACTTTGGTGGAAGAAAATGAAGAATAGATTGCATTTAAATTCTCTATTGTAGAAAACGCATTTCTTATAGATTGCCTGTAAGACTTTTCATAATCTTTTAGTTTACTAGAACCTGTCTTTGAGGTATACAATAAACGGCCATTACAATCTACTAGTTCTATGTAATTTTTGGTAGCAAATAGATTAGACTTATCTTTCACATCTACATATATGGCGCTACACTTATTATAGTATAGTTCTTCTGGTAATTCTTCATTGTCTAGATAAACGTTAAAACCAGCTTTGGTAAATAAAAACTTCGTAAAAGAATTAGCCTTATAGCGATCTACCTGTTTTAAAAAATCAAATGTACTTTTAACAAGTATGTATTGTTTATTGGTAACACGATTTTTCTGACCAGAAACAACTGTAGAAAAGAAAATAGACAGTAAAAGAACGTAGGTGAATTTCATAATTAATCTATTACAATATTAAACCCAAAGTTAAGAGAAATATTATTAACCGAAGCTATATCTGTTACTGCTAATATATTGTCTAAGACACCAAATATATTTAATTTCCCTACTTGTAAAGAGGTTGCAACACCAAAAATAGCAGCAGAATAATCATTGATAGTGTGTGTAAATTTAGTGTGTATTTTTTTTGAAAGAGATTTTTCATAAAAACTAGTAAAAGAAAATTGAGGCTTTAGCGGCCGCATAATAGTATGAATCTGAAACCCAATAGAGTTATAATAATACTGTTTATGGGTTTTTGTGTAGCAGAATTTATTTCTTCTCTCACCAAAACTATACTTTAGTGCTGCGTTAAGTTTCATGGGTCTCCAGGAGGTATATGCATTTTCTGTTTCCTCAGTTGGTATCCTTGCATCAATATCTTGCTCTAATTGTTGCCAATAATCTAAAGGGTCATCAGAGTTATATTCAAAATTTATACCATCTAAAATATAATTCCCTTTAGCGGTAAAATTTCTAGTATTTTTAGAATGCTTTATAAACCCTAGATCTAAAATACTTCCTGTAAATTCTAGCTGAGGTGAAAAATGATAGGTTAGCCCAACATCAAAACCAAGTCCTAAATTACCTCCCAACAGTGTATTAGAGAATACATCATTAGAATCAGTAATTCCAGATGTTCTTATTTCGGCATCGAGATTTTGCAATGTTAAACGGGATATGTTAATATTATTGGTGGTAGTGGTAATTGAACCAGAATTATTATTAGTTTCAACATTTAGACTTGAAGAATATATTTTAACCCTACCTCCAATGGTTAGTTTTTCATCAACTTTTCTAGACATCCCAGCATGCAAAACACCTAATATGTCTGCTTTCATAATTGCTTGTGAAATAGAAAATGATCTATTAAAAAAAGGATCATTACCATAATACAACCCTTCAATAGCATCTTTTGGGAAATAAACCATTAGGTCTAATTCTTCATAAAAACCAACACTAATATAGGTTTTGTTATCGTACCTATACCCAAAACTTAATACATCAACTTTCGTGTTTAAATTTATATAATCATCAGGGCTTAATTGATCTAATACTTTCTCAAATTTTTCATTGAAACTTCTAGAGTCATTTGAAAATAAGTCACCCATTTGAAATCCAGTATTTCCTATTGTGAGCTGAAAATTAGAAAAAACAGGAATTCCATAATGACTTTTAAAATTAGTTTCTGCTCCTGGGTTTAGCATTAGATTTTGAGGAATTTCTCCAAATGAAAATGAGAGCTGTTGCTGAGCATTTATTGAAGTAGTTATGGCTAATATGAGAAATAATATATATATTTTCATCAAATTAAAATCTTAAATAAAAAGTTCCTGAAGACCTAAATTTAAATACTTTTTCAATAGCTGGATTTAAGTTTGTTGATGCAGGTGGTAAAATAACATCTGTCATAAATCTTGTTGAATTTAGAAATTCTGGAGTAGTTTCTATCAATATAGTTCTAGTAGCTGAATAATTTAGATCTCCAGCATCAATAATAAATTCATCAACTGTATATGTAATGTTGTCATCATCGTCTAAAAAAAACATATTGATTAAAAACATTCTATTAAATCCATTTTCTACTTCAAAATCTATTTTTAGTTCAACTAAATTCTCTTTTAATATTGTTGTTTCTAAAATTCTAAATTCCGTAATGTCTGAAACAACAAATATTTCTTGGTTAAATTCATCAAGAAAATTGTTCTGATTTAATTCAAAGTATACTATTGGTGTATTAACTACGGGTTCTAAAACTAGATTTGTATTGTCAAAGTTTAGATTGTCTGTGCAGGATAAAAAAAAAGTAACACCAAATAATATTTGTAAGGGGATTAACTTAAATTTCATGTGTAAGAATTTTTTTTTATAGGTATTGTTTTATTTCTAAAAGATGATTAACAGACGTTATAGAATCTGGTATGGTATTACTTTTTTCAGAATTGTAATGTATTGCTCTAATACCACAATTAATTGCTCCTTGTATATCGGCCTCTATATTATCTCCTATCATGATAGAAGATGAAGCATTTGTATTTGCTTTCTCTAATGCATATTCAAAAACCTTTGGGTTTGGTTTTTTAACTCCTACAGATTCTGACGTAATTACTTCATTAAAAAATTTATAAATACCTGATTTTTCCATTTTTTTAGTCTGAATTTCCTCAAAACCATTGGTAATAATATGAAGTTTGTATTTTTTTTGTAAATATTCTAAGATCTCAAAAGTTCCTTCAAATAAATTATTGTAGTTTGGCAACTTAAGAATATATTCTTCGGAAAGATGATGAATTATATCATCATTAACATCGTAATCTAAGGTATCAAAAGTTTCTTTAAGTCTTAAATATTTCAGTTCTTTCTTAGTTACTTGCTCTAACCTATATTTTTTCCAGTAGCTAAAATTTATTGGAATATAGGTTTTTATAAACATGTTAAAATCCACTGTAATATTAGAAGCTGGCAAAATCTCTTGAAAAGTTAATGCAGAGTTTTTCTCAAAGTCCCACAAAGTATGATCTAAATCAAAAAAAACATGTTGTATTTTCATGTGGTAAATATAATAATCTAGCATTTAAAATGTTTGAACTTATTATATATTTGTTTGTTAACTAAAAATTTTGGAAAAAAAACTTCATATTTTATTTTTGTGTGGTTGGTACCCTTCTAGGGTATTACCAAATAATGGTGATTTTATCATGAGACATGCAGAAACTGTTAGCGCTATGAATACAGTTAGTGTCTTGCATATAATTTCTAAACCTGGAATATCAAAAACAGAAATTGAAGTTGAAAAAGACAATAATCTTCTTACTTATATTGCATATACAAAACCAAGTAAAAACCCTTTTTTTAAATTATATAGATTTTGGTTTGCTTATCAAGCTTTATTAAAAGAAATAGGAGGTTTTGATATTGTTCATCTTAATAAGTTGTATCCTTTTGGGCTCTTAGCACTTCATTTAAAAAAAATAAAAAAGCTTCCTTTTATTATTTCAGAACATTGGACTGGGTATCACTTAAAAGAAAACAAATCATTGCCTTGGCTAGAAAAATTTTTGTCAAAAAAAATAACAGCCAATGCACGTTTTGTCTGCCCTGTTAGTAATGACCTGAAAAAATCCATGCTGAAATCTGGCTTAGTAGGTACTTATGAAATAGTTCCTAATGTGGTAGATACAGTTCTTTTTAAACCAAGCGATACAATAAATAATGTGTTTACTATCACTCATATTTCAAGTTTACTAGACAAACATAAAAACATCTCTGGAATGTTGCGCGTTGCAAAACAACTTGAAGATTGTATAGATTCTTTCCAATGGAATTTTATTGGCGGCACAGAAGATCAATTTAAAAATTTAATTAAAAATTTAGACTTTAAAAAGAATCAAGTGTGTTTTATAGATCATATAGATCACAAAAAAGTGCCTGATTTTTTAAATGCTTCAGATGTTTTTATTCTATTTAGTAATTATGAAAATTTACCTTGTGTTATTTTAGAAGCATTTTCGTGTGGTGTCTCTGTCATAGCCACAAAAGTTGGGGGAATTCAAGAATTTTTTCCAAATGAGTTTGGGTTTTTAATTGACAAAAAAAATGAACAACAATTATTAGACAAAATAATGAATCTTTATAAAGAACCTAAAAACCAACAACCCATTATGCATCAATATGCTATTGATAATTTTAGTAGTGAGAAAATCTGTGATTCATTCACAAAATTATACAAGGAAGCTTTAAACTAAATTATGATCCTACTAATCAAGAATTTTATAGATGGGTTTATCAGTAGGTCAGGAAACGCTGTTTTTATTTCTACTGTACTCTCTAGAATTCTTTCATTTATTGGTTCTATGATTGCTTTAAGACTGCTAGACAATAAAGAATTAGGGGTGATTCTTTTTGCTTATAGTATTATTCAATTTATGATTCCTATTGGTGGTTTTGGGCTGCACCAAAGCTTACTTAGATACGGTGCTTTGTTAGCCTCAACTAGAGACAAAGAGAAATTATTTTCCTACGTTTTAAAACACGGAATCATTGGCTCGTTAATTCTCATCATTATAGTTCTTCTCATTGGATGGTTTATTTCGTTTCAATTTGATAAAACATTCTATTATCTATGTATATTATCAACAGCTATTCTTTCAAATTTTATTTTCGAACTTGTAAAAACTCAATTTAGGTTGCAGCACAAAAATACCCTTTTCGCAAAGGCTGAATTTTTTCAAAATTTTTTACTCGTTGTTTTAATTTTTATACTCACTATCTACTTAGGTGGATTGGGCTATGTAATTGCTCTAATTAGCGCTCCATTTATCACTGCCATTCTTTTTATTAGAAAGTTACAGGTCACATTTTATTTGAATACAAATCTTAGCATTACCAACTTAGATTTTTGGAAATACGGATTTTTTGGAGGTTTGTCTCATGTAGTAACTCAATTACTCTTTATTATAGATCTTATTTTAATTGGAGAACTCATGACAGACCCTTTAACGGTAACTCATTATAAATATATTTCTATCATACCGTTTAGTTTGTTGCTTTTACCCAGAGTTTTTATGGCTACTGATTTTGTATCCCTTACAGAGAAAATTGGTCAGAAAGTTTATATAAGAAATTATATAAAGAGTTATCAGTTGTTTTTTAGCCTGATGAGCCTACTTATTTTCTCTATTAGCTGCTTTTTTAGTAAGTCTATTTTATTACTATTTGGTAAAGAATATGTAAACTATTCAGATAGTTTTGTAATCTTAATTTTTGGCATCACTGGAATTTTTATTTTTAGGGGTGTTTATGGGAATTTACTCTCCTCTATTGGTAAAATGACTGTAAATTATTATATTATATCAACAGCAATCATTATTAACATAATTAGTAATTATTATTTTATTCCAATATACGGGATTAAAGCAGCAGCTATCACATCATCTATATTAATGTGGTTTACAGGAATTCTTTCCTGGGTTTGTTTTAGTTATCTTTACAAAAAAGTAAATGAATAAAGTTCAAAAACTCATCAATGGTATTATTCTACTACTTAAAAATCCAAGTTTAATCAACTTGATTACCGATAGTGATTTTTATTGGAAAAACTATCTAAAGAAACATCAAAATAATTTACTGCAATTACCAACAGCAAACATCCTTGATTTGATTGAAAGCCCCACTGAATTAAACCATTACACTTTTTTAGGTGGAGGGTCTTTACCTACAGATATTATTTTATTGAAATCTTTAGCAAAACAAATTCCCGACTGTTCTTATTTTGAGATTGGAACCTGGAGAGGTGAAAGTGTAATTAATGTTGCAGAGACAGCCAAAGAATGTTATACATTAAATTTATCTAAAGAAGATATTCTTGCCGAAGGATTATCTAATAAATATTCAGATCTTCATGGTGTTTTATCTAAAGAAAAGGGAAATATTGAGCATATTTTTGGCAATACAATGACCTATGATTTTGGGGCTCTTAATAAAAGATTTGACTTAATTTTTATTGATGGGAACCACAAATATAATTTTGTAAAAAACGACACTCAAAAAGTTTTTAAACACCTAACCCATAAAGATTCCATTGTAGTTTGGCATGATTATGCTCTACATCCAGAAAAAGCTAGATACGATGTTTTAGCAGGTATTTTAGACGGACTTCCAAAAGACTATCAAGACAACTTATATCATGTTTCCAATTCACTTTGTGCTATTTACTACCCGATAGGTTTAAAAAATAAAATATTCGATTTTCCAATAAAACCTGAAAAATTATTTGAATTAAAGATGCAATCTAAAGAGGTTTAGGATGATTCTTTTGGGTTCTGGTAATTTGATTTCTCCGAAGTATTTTCTTAGCAATATAAAAAATCAATTCTCCTTTAATAATCGTTTCAGCTGAATACACTGAACCATACTCCATTGGAATTCTTTGAATATTTCTAATCCCTAATTCTTCGTCTTTCATTCCTGCTGTTCCAAATGTTATAATATCACTATCTATCGTATTAAAAAAATTAGTCGAAACAAGCTCATCAGAAAAAGGAAATGCGAAGTGAACCTTTTCTAATTCAAATTTTTCTTTCAAAAAATTGATACTCTTTTCAGTTTCTGCAATTTGATCTTTAAGAAGAAGTTCAGAATAATAAGGATGTGAAGCACTATGAGATCCAATGTTGAAACCTTTATTAATTAGTTCAGCAACTTGCTTACTATTCATATAAGGTTCCTCTTGTTTTAGAAAATTAACAATATTTATTTCAAACACTACACACAAATGATTAATAACTATTATATCTTGATATTTTAATGCTTTTAGTTTCAGAATAAAATCATCTGTATGTGAAACATTATAGTTTATATATTTTTGCACCTCTTTCTTCTGTGAATCAGAAATCGGACCATGTTTCAATTTGTCGATTATAAGATTCACTTTATATCTAAAAAACAATTCCCGATTATCTAAAAAATCTGTATTTACAAAGTTGATTGCCTTGATGGATTCTTCTTCTAAAATTGGCGCTATTGTCTGATAAAAACTTGATAGTCCATCATCAAAAGAAAGTAAAAAATAAAATCCATTATCATGATTAAGGTTATTCACTAAATCATTAATGGAAAGAGATATTAAGTGTTTTTTTAGAAATTTTAAGTCTTTTAAAAATTCAGATTTCTTTTTTACTTGATATAAATTACTAGTGATTAAAGATTTATCATCATCATGCATAACATGGTGATAAAAAGGGTACACAACCTTTTTACTGGATAGTTTCATTAAAAATTTAAGAGGAATTAATCGATACAAAAATCCAATCTTAAAAAAACGCTCTTTTAATTGCATTAGCTGAAAACCTATAATAGTCTATTTGAGAGCTTCCAAAACTTTTATAAAAAGAAGCTACATTAGAAACACTTGATCCTTCAAAATCAAAGGTAGTGATTGTATCTGAAAACTCTTTAATGACAGAGTCAATCAAAAATGTAGTTGCACCTAATTGTTTACCTTTCTTATTTGAAGCTCCGAAAAAATAATATATTTTTTTATTGTAACTTAAAAAAAAGCCTGAGCAAATTAGATCTTCAGAATAAAATATATTTCTAACGAATCCTATTTTATTTTCTAGAGCATAATCAATGATTTTATCTACGACCTGGAAATACTTTTCTGAAATATTTAGATGACTGAATTCTTGTTTATATAATTTTATTAAAACTTTCTTATTATTAAAATCCTTATATTCTATATTGGCTTCCTCTGCCTTTCTAAGGCTTTTTCTTCGATCTTTTCTGTAGCCTTTATACAATAAAGAATAGTCTTTGTTGAGATCTAAAACATAATTTTTTCTTGTGGTAAAATTTCCTTTGTCTAACTGAAAATTAAGATCTAAATCAACCCATAAAAAATGTAAAGGAATCTTGTTTAAAAATTGAGTAATTGTTTCTTTACTTAAAGACTTATCAGAATAAAGTCCTAATTGCTGGCAAAAAAAAGGTTGAATTGCATAATTGAGAAATTTAAATTTTGAATTCCAAGTTAAAGGCATTACGGCTTCGTAATCATTCAATATTAATGCACTCCATTGGTCACTAACTATATCTAGGTACCATGAAAAGGCATAAACATTTGACTGGGTAGATTCTGCAATACAATTATTGTATTTAACATCATCTAACTCTTCTCTAGATAAGTATTTAATAGGCATTTTTACGAATCATTTTTAGCATGGTTTCATACACTCTTTGCCAGCCATTCCAGCGAAGATAACCACTAACACTTTCATTGTGAAATAGAGTAATAAATGTTCCTTTTACCTTCATTACCTCTTGTAATAAATCTTTTGTTCTCCCTAAAGATTGCTTTGGCGTTAGCCCCATATAATCGTTTAAAGTGGTATCCATTAGTGCAAAAGGGTGAATGAGCAATGGGGTTTGTATTTCAAAATCTAAATCAAAAAAGTAAAAAGGTATAGAGGTACCAGCTCTAAACCCAACATGGCTTGCATATCCCATAGAATAATCTTCGTTAATTTCTAAATCAATCAAATTTTGATATGTTTCTGGCAAACTAAAACGCAAAAAATGTTGCCTAGAAATAGTAGTAGGAATGTTTGTAATAGATTCTAAACGTTCTTTCTCTTTTTTTAACATTACGCTATTCTTCATCGTGTAATAAGATGGATGTAATCCAATACTTGCATAATCTGCAATATGCTTAATTAACAATCTAAATTGTCTTTTGGTAGCAGATACATTGGTGTCAAATGTGGTATAATCTGCAATAAGAAAGAAAAAAATAACCTTTACTTTATAGGTATTACTTAGAGCTAAAATATGCTCAAATGTATTGTATGGGTCTTTTCTTACTCTAAGAAGAACCAATAATCGATCCCAAAAACTTTTTAGATGTAACTTAAAAAAATCACTTATAAAACCTCCTGAAGTTCTTACAAAACTTTTATACTTGTAAGCATAGGCATTGTCTACATCTATAGTAGAGATATAGCTAAACTCTCTTTCTGGAAAATGATATTCGGGAAAACGTTCTTTTAAAATATCTTTTAATTTTAACGCCCAAATATCTACAACAGGTTTTTCTAAAAATCTAAATTTATAAGCCAAACTTTGCTCAGCTGTAAATCGTTCATGCACATCTCTTACATGAGGCAAATACTCTTCATACCTAGAAATTAAATAAAAACTAGCTGCAAAAATATCAAATGGAATGCTAGAATTTGAACCCGTATTAAAAAAACAAGGGGTTTCATCCCATTTAGAAATATTTATTTCTAAGTCGTTTACACCTTGTTCAAATAGCAATTCATTACTCCTTATAAAGAATTCTTTTCCCAAAGAAACTTTGGTATAGCTCATTTTAGGCCCATTATGAGCAACAAACTCTTCAACTTTAGATGTAAAAGATACTGGAGTCAAAAGAATTCTAGTAAAAATATGCTTAAAGATATACCGTACTCTTGGGGTAATCTTATGCGTATAGACAAGTATCAAAACTGAAGAGACATTTAAATTTCACCATTATCGGCAAAGCTAAAATAAGACTTTTCAGTAATTATTAAATGATCTAGGAGTTTAATATCTAAACTTAGACCACCTTCTTTAATTTTTTTGGTGAGAACCTTATCTTCTGCACTTGGACTTGTATTGCCAGATGGATGATTATGACAAATAATAATGGCAACAGCTGATATTTCTATTGCTTTCTTAAACAACAGTCTTACATCTACTAAGGTTGCAGTAATACCCCCTTTACTGAGTTGATCTTTTGAGAGTACCTTGTTAGAATTATTTAAATACAAAACCCAAAACTCTTCATGTGGTAATGCTCCTATTAGGGGCTGCATCATAGAAAAAACTTTTTTACTACTACTAATTTTGGGGTTTTCTATAAAGGTTTCTAGTTGTCTTCTCTTTCCCAACTCTAAAGCAGTCATAATAGTAATGGCTTTGGCTGGGCCTATTCCTTTAAATGCTGTTAATTTGTTTAGAGAAAGCTTTGCCAATTCATGAATATTATGATGTACAGATTCTAAAATTCTTTTGGAGAGATCTACAGCACTTTCTTGTTTATTTCCTGAACTAATTAGAATGGCTAGAAGTTCTGCAGAACTAAGTATGGAAGCACCTTTAGAAATTAATTTTTCTCTGGGTCTATCGTCTATTGCCCAAGATTTAATGGTTGTTTTTTTCATGTAGTAACTTTTTTTCTAAAGATACAAAACATGTTTAAAATGAACATCAGTCATTATTTTTATGACACACAATATTAAGTTTTATATCTTTGCATGATATTTCTTACGATCTATGAAAATTATTATAGCAGGTGCTGGAGACGTTGGGTTTCATTTAGCAAAGTTATTGTCTTACGAATCACAAGATACGTATGTGATAGATTTTGATGGAGAAAAGCTAAACTACATCAATAATCACTTAGATGTAATCACCAAAAAAGGGGATGCTACATCTATAAAATTACTCAAAGAAATTGGTATAGAATCTACAGATATTCTATTAGCTGTAACAGAATCTCAAAACACTAATTTTACCATTTCAGTAATTGGAAAGTCTTTAGGAGTTAAGAAAACCATTGCAAGAATAGACAATCCAGAATTTCTTAAAAACGATCATATAGATTTTAAGAAATTTGGCTTAGATTATATGATTTCTCCAGAAGAATTAGCTGCAGATGAAATTAAAATGCTGTTAAATCAATCATCATTTAACGATACTGTTACTTTTGAAAACGGTTTGTTTAATGTAATGGGAACTTCCTTAGATTATAAATCACCTCTTTTAAACACCACTGTAAAAGAAGCTAGAGAAACCTTTTCAAATGTAGATTTCATAACCATTGCTATTAAAAGAGAAGGCATCTCACAAACTATAATCCCAAGAGGAGATTCTGAATATAAACTAGGCGATCAAGTTTATTTTTCTGTACCACATTATAGTATAGACAGTTTATACCCCATTGTTGGAAAAGAACATTTAAAGATTAAAAATGTAATGATTCTTGGTGGAAGCTCTATTGGCTCTAAAACAGCAAGAAACCTTTGTAAAGAAAATTTTAAAGTAACACTCATAGAAAAACAGCGAGAAAAGTCTTTACTCTTAGCAGAAGAATTAAATGAAACTCTTGTAATTAATGGTGATGGTAGAGATATTGAACTATTAGAAGAGGAAAACATTAGAGAAATGGATGCTTTTGTGGCCGTTACAGGAGATTCTGAAACAAATATCATGTCTTGTTTAGTCGCCAAATCTAAAGGTGTTAAAAAAACAATTGCTTTGGTTGAAAATATGGATTATATAAATATTTCTCAAACCATTGGAATTAATACCCTTATTAATAAAAAATTAATTGCTGCTAGTAGTATTTTTAGACATATTAGAAAAGGTGAAATTCTAGCCTTGGCAAATCTTCATAATATAGATGCTGAAGTTTTTGAGTTTGAAGTATTGCCTAATGCAAAAGTCACAAAAAAACCAATTAAAGAATTAAAATTTCCAAGAGATGCCGTTTTTGGAGGAATTATTAGAGATGGTAAAGCATTAATGTCTTTCGGAGATTTTCAAATACAAAGCGGTGACAAAGCTATTGTTTTCTGTTTACCTGAGGCAATTCATATAGTTGAAGACTTATTCCGATAAACATGGGAAGTCTTAATTTTAAAATAATCTATCGGTTTTTAGGGCTTACAGCAGTTCTTAACGGAATCTTTATGTTTATTGCTATTCCTTTTAGCATGTATCATAAAGAGGAGGCTCAAATGGGTATCTTAAATGCTGGAATAATTACTGTATTTTTAGGATTATTATTGTACTTTTTCAACAAACCAACCACCACTAATATTCATAAAAAGGAGGGCTATCTTATTGTTACATTGGGCTGGCTTACCTTATCTTTTACAGGAATGCTACCTTATTTATTTACTGGAGCAATTCCAAACATAACAGATGCTTTTTTTGAAACCTTGTCTGGATACTCTACTACTGGTTCTTCTATTTTAACTGACATAGAGTCTATGCCAAAAGGAATTTTATTTTGGCGGAGTGCTACTCACTGGATTGGTGGTATGGGAATAATTGTACTTACCATTGCTATTCTTCCTCTTTTGGGAATTGGCGGTATGCAGTTATTTATGGCAGAAGCTCCAGGACCCTCAGCAGATAAGTTACATCCCAGAATTACAGACACTGCAAAACGTCTTTGGTTAATCTATGTATCACTTACTTTCACAGAATTCTTACTACTTAAGGTAGCCGGCATGACTTGGTTTGATGCCATTAACCATGCAATGGCAACTGTTAGTACTGGCGGCTTTTCAACTAAAAACGCTAGTTTATCTTACTGGAATGCCATGCCTTTAGTACAATATATTATCATCTTTTTTATGTTTGTAGCAGGTACAAACTTTGTACTTACCTATTTTGCCTTAAAAGGAAAGGTTCGTAAAGTGGTGCAAAGCGAAGAATTTAGATATTACTTTTTTGGTATTATAGGAATTACAAGTATTGTAGCTGTAATTATTTTATTTTTTCAAGACGAAACCCTACAAACTACCATCGCACACCCAGAAGTTTTTGGAGCTACAGAAAGCGCTATCAGACATGCACTTTTTCAAGTTACATCTATAATAACTACTACCGGTTTTGTGACCTCAGATTTTACCATGTGGAGTTATTTTGCTACTGGTATTTTCTTTGCCTTATTCTTTGTTGGAGGCTCTGCAGGTTCTACCAGTGGGGGTATTAAGATTGTAAGACATATTGTTATGCTAAAAAATAGTTTTTTAGAATTTAAAAAAACCTTACATCCTAGTGCTATTATTCCTGTTAGATATAACGAAAAAGCCGTCAGTCAGAACATTGTATTTAACATTCTTTCTTTCTTTGTGATCTACATGCTTATTTTTATGATTTCCTCGGTAATACTCACTTTTTTAGGCCTAGATTTTACCTCTGCTTTGGGAGCTGCTGCATCTTCGTTAGGGAATATTGGACCAGCAATTGGCTCTGTGAGTCCTGTAGATAATTTTGCGCATTTATCTGCTGGTGCTAAATGGTTTTGTTCTTTTTTAATGTTGATTGGCCGTTTAGAATTGTTTACCGTTCTTATTCTATTTACTCCATTTTTCTGGAGAAAGAATTAAAATTTTTTTTATTCTATTTTTTTTTCTAATTTTAAAATTAAAAAAATATGAAAAAGAATTACCCCTTCAAGTCATACATATGCCTTATTTTTATCGTTAGTTTATTTTTAAAGTCACATGCCCAGTCTCCTGGAGATATTGCATTTATTGGATTTAATGCTGATGGAGACGATGATTTTGCCATAGTTGCATTAACTGAATTGGCAGCAAATTCAACCATTTACATTACAGACAATGAATCTGATGGGGCTGGCGGAATTACTTCTGGAGAAGGAACACTTACTTGGTTTACGGGAACTACTTCAATAAAAGCAGGAACAGTGGTTGTATTTACTGATGTAGATAATGGTACAAATCCAAACTTTGGGGTATCTATTGGTTTATTATCTGAAACTGGAGAGTTTAAAATTCCAGCATCTAAAGAAGGAATACTTGCTTTTGTAGGTTCAGATGATAGTAGCCCAACTTCATTTATTGCCGCCATACAGATAGGTAATGACCCCTCTAACTTAGGCCCGTTTGATGGTGATGAGATCACATTAACTAACACTGGTTTAGTTATTGGCACTTCTATTATTGTAGTTGATAGCTCAGCTTCGCCAGATGGTGCTATCTATAATGCCTCCAGAGCTAGTCAAACTTCCTATAATAATTATTATACTTTACTTATTGATGATGATTCAAACTGGACTAATGTAGTTAATGGTGACGGAGAAACGCTTCTCCCCTTATCGTCTGAGGCTTTTACAATACATACAACTATCTGGACAGGAACTACTAGTAATGTATGGGATATATCTGGTAATTGGAGCAACGGAATTCCAACAAGTAGTTCTTTAGCAACGGTACCAGATGTAACAACATCTCCAATTATCAATTCAGGAACTGAAGCCATTGTTGGAAATATCACCATTGATACAGGAGAAAATCTTACTATTAATAGTGATAATTCTATGAGCGTCTCAGGTCTACTAACTATTAATGGTTCTTTAGAAATGAACTCTGGTAGTTCATTACTAGTCTTAGGAACATCTACTGGAAATATTACCTACAACAGAACTTTAGGAACTACTAATTGGTATCTGGTCTCTTCTCCAGTTTCGGGACAGGGAATTGTTGATTTTTACACCAACGAGTCTCCAGCTCTGGGAGATGGAGTTGGTGATGCACAAAATATTGGAATTGCACCTTATGATAATTCACAAGCTCTAGTTACCGATCGATGGAATTATTATACCAAAGGACAAGTAGATGGTGAAGGTGGTGATGATACCACAGATACATTTATTACTGGAACTGGATACGCAGTTCAGCTTCAAGCTTCTGGAAATATTTCATTTACAGGAACAATCCCTAACGACCATATTACTTCTGTTTTGTCTATTGGCTCTGGAGATGCATTTAACCTCATTGGAAACCCTTACCCTTCCTTTATACCAGCAAATGACCTTGCTGATGGCTTAGATAATAATGATGATCTACTATCTGTAAACACTGCTTACCTTAGTGAAGAAACCATTTGGTTTTGGGATCAATCAGCAAATGCAGGCGCTGGTGGATACCAAGAAATAAACCAAGCTAGTAGTGGAAGATATATTACTCCAGGCCAAGGCTTCTTTGTTAGCGCAAATACTACTGCAACCTTTACTATTAATGAGAATATGCAATCTCATCAATCAGATTTATTTCAGAGAAATACAACTTCTACAGTACCAAGCATTCATTTAATAATGGCCAATGGAACAGCTACTAGAGATGCCGATATCTTTTATATTGATGAAACCACCACTGGGTGGGATAACGGTTATGACAGTTCTATATTTGAAGGTGTTGCCAATGAGTTTGCTATTTATACACAGGCAGTAGCTAATGGTACTGGTAGAAACTTAGGAATTCAATCATTGCCAGATAACAACTATGAGAACATGATTATACCGGTAGGAGTAAACGCCGTATCTGGAACAACCATTACTATAGACGTAGCAACAAATAACTTTCCTGAAGCAATAAATATATATCTAGAAGACAAGCAAGATAATAGCTTTACACTCTTAGATGCTGATACTAATTTTAGCACCGTGCTTGAAAATAATCTGTCTGGGATTGGACGTTTTTACTTGCACACCACTTCAAATACATTAAGTATTCAGGATCTAGAAATAAGTAATAATCTGAGAATCTATATTTCAAATAAAAAAAAATTACGCATTGTAGGAGTGAAAAAAGGAACAGCTAAGCTTCAATTATACAATATCTTAGGAAAAGAAATATTAAAAACTTCATTTGAAGGAGATAGTGTCAATACTATTGAACTACCTAATCTTAGCAATGGTCTATATATTGCAAAACTTTCTTTAGCAGCAGGAACAATAAATAGGAAAATAATTATTCAATAGTAGACAAACCTTATTATTATGAAAAATAAAAAAATAGAGGCAACTAGCCCAGAAGATCCAGGAAGTGGATTTTAACTAACCATAAAACCCTTGAAAATTTCAAGGGTTTTTTAGTTAGAGTTAAATCGTTTATTTTTGTGTACTCTAAAAAAAATAATTAGTGGATTTAGCTCTTATAAAACAACTAGAAGATAAAGCAGTTGTATGGTTTAAAAACTCCAATCAATATATTGTTGTAGAAAAACTTACAGCTATCATTATTGAACAACTTCTTTACAAAGAATCTATACAAAAGATAGCAAAAAGTTTAGTTAATGAGCTAAATATTCCTCTAATAGAGGCAATTAATTTTGTTACTGATCTTAACAAACAGCTTGTCATTCCTAATACAATAAATCTCATAGAGGAAAACAGTAATGTTCCAGAATATAAAATCCCTTCCTCTTTTGAATTTGAGAACTACTACCTGATAAATTCTAAAATTATAAAAGTTGTTTTCTCTACAGAATTTGAGCTTTCGTTGATTCATCCAAAATTTGCACATTTAGAAACTACAGCAACAACTGAAGTTGATTTTTTGTTTGAAGTTTTTAATAATTCTAAGGATACTTTTTTAATAGTAGATGGAATCTTTGTTGGCGCTTGGACTCATGAAAATATTCATTATTTTCAAGGGAAATTTTGCATGAAAATAATTGAATCTATTTATCAAAAAAAAGAAAATGAATGGATGGGTATATTTCATGCGTCTGCTATTAACTACAAAGAAGATGCTCTTTTAATTTTGGGTGACTCTGGAAATGGAAAAAGCACTTCTCTAGCACTTTTACAAGCACAGGGTTTTCTTTGTATTGCAGATGATTTTGTTCCTGTAGATACCAATCATAAAGTAGTTACTTTTCCGGCTGGAATCTCTATAAAACCAAAAGCTGTAGATGTTTTAATCTCTGACTATCCGTCATTAAAAATGGCTGCTGAATATTATTATAAGAGACTAAATAAAACCGTACGATATTTGCCTCCCAAGAATATAAACTACAAAAAGAAATATCCATGTAAAGCGCTCGTTTTTATAAAATATGATACTAGTGTAGAACTAAACGTTTCTAAAATTTCAAACCTAGAAGCTTTTGAAAGTTTGGTGCCAGATTCTTGGATTTCTAAGGTTTCAGAAAATGCTGCTAGCTTTTTAACTTGGTTTTCTAATCTTCCGTGTTACCAACTCACCTACTCTAACAACGAAATGATGTATGCTACTATAAAAAGTATTTTTGAGGAAGAATTGTAAAAAACTAAATCAATTCTTTTACTTCTTCAAAATCTAAGCCTCCGTAATTTCCTGAACTCATTAAAACTAAAGCTGTTTTCTCTACATTTTGACTGAATAAAAAACGTTTAAATTCTTCAGGGTTGGTGTAAATAATTAAATCATCTCGTCCAAAAGCTTTGCCTATTTGTTCTTTAGAAACCTCTTCAAGTTGTTTTATTTTAACAGCATGAGGTGAATAAAACACCACCGCTTTATCTGCTTTATTTAGAGCTCCTTTATATTCTTGTAAAAACTCAGTATTTAAACTACTGTAGGTATGCAGTTCTAAACAAGCGATAAGATCTCTTTGTGGATACTGTCTTTTAACTGCTTCTGTAGTTGCTTTCACTTTACTTGGGCTGTGAGCAAAGTCTTTAAAAATTACAGTCTCTTGGCTTTCTGCAATTTTCTCTAAGCGTTTACTAGCTCCTTTAAAAGATGTGATTGCCTCGTAAAAATCTTCTTCGTCTATTCCCATGTGCTGGCAAATCCACTTGGCTCCAGCTAAATTCTGCAAATTATGATCTCCAAAAATCTCTAAAGGCATTTGACCGTCTGGTGTATCTATAAACGTAATCCCATTTTCAATAATATGACTAGGAATTGAATAAGCGTATTTTTTTATGGTATGTTCAGAACTTTCTACCACTTCCTTCAAAATAGTATCTTCTTCATTATAGACCATAATTCCTCCATTGGTTAAAGAATCTGTGAAAATTCTAAACTGCTCTATATACCCATCAAAAGTTGGAAACACATTAATATGATCCCAAGCAATACCACTTAACAAAGCAATATTAGGCTTGTACAAATGAAACTTTGGTCTTCTGTCTATTGGAGAACTTAAATACTCATCGCCTTCTAATACAATAAATTCATTTTCTTTGGTTAAGTGCACCATGGTTTCAAAACCTTCTAACTGTGCCCCTACCATATAATCTACCGCCCTATCATTGTAAGCTAATACATGAAGAATCATGGATGTTATGGTCGTTTTTCCATGAGACCCTCCAATAACTACTCTAGTTTTATCTTTAGATTGTTCGTATAAGAACTCTGGATATGAATAAATTTTTAGACCCATTTCTTGCGCTTGCATCAACTCTGGATTGTCTTTTTTTGCATGCATACCCAAGATAATCACATCTAGATGTTGTGTTATTTTTTCTGGAAACCACCCAAATTCTTTAGGCAACAATCCTCGTTTTTCTAAACGAGATTTAGACGGGTCATGAATGGTATCATCACTTCCTGTTACTTGGTATCCTTTATTGTGTAATGCAATGGCCAAGTTGTGCATGGCACTTCCTCCTATGGCAATAAAATGAATCTTCATTTGAGTTATTTATACGTCAAATTTATTGTTTTTTCTTTCGTTCCTCTAAAACAACCCTGGTGGGTGTATCTTCTCCAGAAATAATACTCTTAGTTCCTTTAGCAACTGCTTGTATGGTTTGTGTAATAACCGTTACATTTAAAGTTGCTGCTTCATCAGATGCTTGATGATAGTCTTTATCTACATCTATTGGTGTGGTAGAAAATGTATGCGATGGTACTCCTAAACGAGCCAAAGAAGCATTGTCTGATCTAAAAAATAAATTAAAGTTCTTATACGGGTCTGGAAACAATTGATACCCTGTACCAACTAAATTCTTCTGAATTATTTTTCCAAAATCTGATCGTTCAAAACCTGTTAACCAGGCAGTATTTGGTCCAAAACTAGGGGTTTTCCCAATCATTTCTAAATTAATACCAGCAACAAATTTGCTAGCGTCTATTCCTTTACCAAAGTAAGTAGAACCTATTAAACCCATCTCTTCTGCAGTAAATGCAGCAAAAACAATAGTTCTTTCATTTCCTGCTTTTTTAAAATATGCTGCCAAAGCTAACACACCAGCAACTCCAGAGGCATCATCATTAGCTCCATTATAAATACTATCTAAGACTCCTTTTTTGGCTCTAATTCCTAAATGATCATAGTGTGCAGAAATAATGACAATTTCATCTTTCTTACTTGTTCCTTCTAGCACTCCAATAATATTACTTGAAGTAATATCTTCTTGGGTTCTTCTATTTTTAAAAGTTAGTGTTTGCCTGTAAGATGAAAGCGTATCATAGGTGCTTAAACCAAGTCTTTTAAATTCATTCTCTATGTATTGGGCAGCTCTTTCAATGCCAATAGTGCCGGCTCTTCTACCTTCCATCTTGTCAGAAGCCAAGGTGTACAGATGTGTTCTAACCATGGTAGAATCTATTAACAATGTAGTAATTTCTTTTGTGTTTTTTGTTTGACTTTTACAAGAAACAACCATTGCAAACATCATCAAAAGGATCCCTATTTTTTTCATTCTCTTAAATTTTAAAGGGCTAAAGATACCAAACCTCAACAACATTTATTTTGTACTTTTGTTAAAAATTTTAGTAATGGATTTATCATTGGTACCAAACTTAAAAAACCTAGACGCTAATAACTTCTTTTTATTGGCAGGGCCTTGTGCAATTGAAGGAGAAGACATGGCGCTTAGAATTGCTGAAAAGGTGGTTAGAATAACAGATGATTTAAAAATTCCATATGTTTTTAAAGGAAGTTTTAGAAAAGCCAACAGAAGTAGAATAGATAGTTTTACGGGTATTGGTGATGAAAAAGCATTAAAAATTTTACGAAAGGTCTCAGAAACTTTTCAAATTCCTACAGTTACAGACATCCATGAAGTTTCTGATGCAGAAAAAGCAGCAGAATATGTAGATATTCTTCAAATTCCTGCATTTTTAGTACGTCAAACAGATTTGGTGGTTGCTGCAGCAAAAACAGGAAAGGTGGTGAATTTAAAGAAAGGACAATTTATGAGCCCTGGCGCTATGAAGCACGCTGTAAAAAAAGTACAAGATGCTGGAAATAATCTAGTAATGACTACCGATAGAGGAACCATGTTTGGGTACCAAGACATGATTGTAGATTTTAGAGGAATCCCTGAAATGAGAGCTTTTTCTACCACAGTATTAGATGTAACACATTCTTTGCAACAACCCAACCAAAGTTCTGGAGTTACGGGTGGAAGACCAGATATGATAGAAACCATTGCAAGGGCCGGAATTGTAAATAATGTAGATGGCTTATTTATAGAAACTCATTTTGATCCTGCCAATGCAAAAAGCGACGGAGCAAATATGTTACATTTAGATTATTTAGAAAATTTACTATCTAATTTAGTTGCGATAAGACAAACAATCAATAAATTATAGAGAATTTCTATGGCTACAGATAAAAACTTAACAGTAAACACAACTCAAAACTTTATTTTAAAAGGGTTTAACAGCATTCAAATTGGCCTATATATTCTTCTAGCATCATATGTTATCAATGATTCTATTTTAGGGTTTGTAGCAGATAGCAATCCGTTAGGCATGCTATCTATAGAAATTATAGAAACTATCTGTTTGTTTATGGTAGTTCTTGTTGGCTTCTTTTCTATGCTTGCTGTATTTTTCTCAAGCAGAAGAGCTTCCCGGAAAGCTGGTGACATGGTTTGGAATGCAGCTTCTAAAAAACAGTTTTTGAGCTATTTTGTGAGTTTTATTGTTGGTGTTTTTTTATTAGTATTCGCAAAAAATTTAGCAATTAACTACGCCACACCTTTCTTCTTATTGTATTTAGGCCTTGTATTGAGTGTCTTAAATACCCAACGAAAAAAAGAATATTACCTACTGGTTGCGGTAGCAATTTTGCTGGCCATTGTGGTGTATGTAATACCTACCTATTGGTATTCTTCGCTCTTAATTGTTGGTGGAAGTTTCTTTGTATATGGTATTGCTATTAGAAAATAACCTTATTCCTTTCCTTCAAGATACGCTTGTAAATATGCATAGCGTTTTGTTAACTTACCATCTGAGATCATTTTAGCACGATCTAAAACCTCATCTTTATCATCATTATAAAAAGCAGGAATCACATGCTCTAAAAACAAGGTTCCAAAACCTTCACTAGCATCTTTTGGTAATTCACATGGCAAGTTATCTACTGCCATTACTGCAATAGCGCTAGGGGTTTTAAAATTAACTTCAGTTGCTGTTGCCGGATCATACCCATAAACAGGGTCTGCAATGGTAGAGGCTCTTAAGGTAGAGGCTACTGGCCCATCTATATCGCAGGAAATATCTGCAACAAGACGAATCTTAAAATGGTCTTTTTTAGCATCTTCTTTTGTAAATAAAAACGGAGATCCATCACCAAAAAAGTGACCTGCAATAAAATAATCTGTAACAGCTGCAAAACGCATAAAATTAGATTCATAATCTGACGGATTGTTATAAAAATCTCTATTAGTAAGTACCTGACCGTCTTTGCGTTTATTATACTCTAAAACATCTATTTTACAATATACCGGCACTTCAAAATTAGTGGTAAGATAGTCTGATATACCAACAGATTTTATATGCATGGCATCTAAAATTTCTTTAGCTCCTTTGGCTACTTTTCCGCTTCCAGTAAGTAGTATTTTAATAGCTGGTAGCTCTATGGTATTTAGTTGGTCTATTAATGCTTGTAAATCTGCTGAGTTTTCTGCCTTAGTCAATTGAAAAGTATTTTCTCGTAAACCCAAGGCTCTAAAACCATTATAAGCGCCTACAAGGCCCGCGAAACGACCAAAACCAATAAGTCTATTCCCGTTGGCATCGGTAATAACTTCGTGATCGTACAATTGAATGTTTTTGTCTAAAACAGCTTTTAGTAAATTTCGGTTATAAGGTTGTTTTTTAATGGTATGGCTAAAGAAAAAATATTTTTTATTTGGAATTAGTGCATCTATAGGAACTTCTTTTACGCCAATTAGCACATCACAATCAGATAGGTCTGTAGTGACTTCAAATCCAGCTTTTAAATAAGCATCATCAGAAAAAACTCTAATATCTGAAGATTCTACTACAATAGTAGCCGCTGGAAATTGTTGTTGAAACTCTTGAAGCTTTTCTGGAGAAAACACAACCCTCCTGTCTGGTGGGTTTTTACGTTCTTTGATGATTCCAAATTTCATGAAAATGATTTTCATCAAAATTAGTTGATTTTGGTAGGATGCGCAAATGGTTAATCGGTTTCGTTTTCATACTTTTGTAGTCTCGTTCATGAGAATGAGGTTCTGAAATACATTCAGAATATGGGGACGACTGGTTTTGACTGCAAGGTCAGTGAGATTGTAAGCATACCGAGGACTGAAATGACTACTCGTAAAAATTATTTCAACCATTTAAACGGCGAAAATAACTACGCTTTAGCTGCTTAATCTGAACTAATAGTAAGATTAGCCTAGGCACACAAGGTGTGCAAGCTTTATGTCCATGAAAAGCCTTGGTTTATGGCGCTTCATTTTTGGGCATCGTAAAAATAAACATAGAAATGTTAGCGCTTTGATAACATTTTGAAACTAAAAAAGCTAAGCTTTTAGTAGGTTGTTTTTGATCAGCTATAAGACGAAAATTAAACAAAAACTATGTATGTAGAAAGCTTTTAAACTGCTTGTTTGGACCCGAGTTCGATTCTCGGCGTCTCCACGATGAAGCGACCTGGCGCAACCAGGGATTAAACAAAAA
>OJBX01000290.1_pt1 | contig 26887 bp, 26 predicted proteins | sample 1590751 | NCBI WGS metagenome assembly OJBX01 (sample SAMN05416780, study PRJEB24817) | seawater metagenome | isolation source: Sea water | place: Canada:Atlantic | collected 2013-07
GCATACGAGATTCTGCCTGTCTCGTGGGCTCGGAGATGTGTATAAGAGACAGGGTGATGTTAAGCAGCGTCAGGCGGGCCTGGGTATCGGTCTTGATGGGTGTCGAACCGGCCACCCGCACGCGCGCCCAGACCTGTCGCGGATCATCGGGGTCCAGAGTCAGTGATTCAACCTCGCCGACACCGATGCCATTGTACTGCACCGCGTTGCCGACACTCAGACCGCTGACGGCCTCACGGAAAACAATGTCATAGGTCTGGTAATTGCGTTCATCGCCGAAGCGGGTCATCCATAACACAAACAGCAGGATGGCAGCGCCTGCGATCAGCGTAAACAGACCGATCAGGATGTGGTGCGCCCGGGTCTCCATAGACTTGCCTCCAAAAATCGCCTGTTAAATAAAATACGCCTGATTCTGTGCTATTGGTGATGCGTCGGCGAAGCGCCGGTTCGTTCAACGGCCTGGAACGCCGATCGGCCTCGTGGGCCCTGAAAATAGTCCTGGATCCATGGATCATTGAGGTTGGCGACCACCTCAAGGCGATCTGCCACCAGCACTTTCTTCTGTGACAGAACGGCGATCCGGTCACAGGCAGTGTACAGGGTATCAAGATCATGTGTGACCAGAAAAACGGTCAAATTAAAGGCATCGCGCAAGGTCATCAACAGCTGATCGAAGGCTGCGGCACCAATCGGATCAAGGCCGGCGGTGGGTTCGTCCAGAAACAGGATGTCCGGGTCCAGTGCCAGCGCCCGGGCCAGAGATGCACGCTTGATCATGCCGCCGGACAGGTCTGACGGATACAGGTCGGCAGCATGCGCCGACAGTCCGGTCAGGGCAATTTTGACACGCGCGATTTCCCCTGCTTCCGTACGCGTCAATCCGGCATGTTCAATCAATGGTAGTGAAATATTCTCCAGCACCGTTAGTGAAGAAAACAGGGCGCCCTGCTGAAACAATACACCCACACGCTGTTCCAGCGCGGCGCGCTCGGCGGACGGCAAGGCCAGCAGATTTTTCCCGAACAGATTGATTTCACCAGCCGCAGGCGTCATGAGTCCCACAATTGATCGCAGCAGAACCGATTTGCCGGTGCCAGAGCCACCCACAACACCCAGAATTTCGCCGCGGCAGACATCCAGGTCAAGATCCTGGTGCACCACATTGTTGCCAAATTGATTGCGTAAACCGCGTACTTTGATTATCGCTTCCGTCGAGGTCACCAGCCCATCTCCATAAAAAAGAGCGCCGCGATGGCATTGACCAGAATCACCACAAAGATCGATTGCACCACAGCCGAGGTGGTGCGCTCACCCAGCGATTGCGCACTGCCGGCGACCTTGAAACCTTCCAGGCAACCAATCAATGCTATCAACACGGCAAAGAACGGTGCCTTGCTCATACCCAGCAACAGATGTTTCACCGGCACTTCCTGAACAATGCCAATGTAGCGGGTCAGGCTGATGTCCAGCGTCAATACCGAGACCACTGCGCCGCCCGCAATACCCGACAGAATGGCCACAAACGCCAGCATTGGCAGGGTAATCAGCAATGCCAGCAGCCGCGGCAGCACCAGCATCTCAATGGCGCTCATGCCATGTACTTTTAAGGCATCCAGTTCTTCATTGACCTTCATTGAGCCAATCTGTGCGGTGAAAGCGCTGGCTGTGCGGCCGGCCAGCAGAATGGCGGCCAGCAACACACCCAGTTCCCGCATGAAGGCATACGCGACCAGATCCACCGTGTAGATGGTGGCGCCAAATTCAGTCAGCACGGTGGCACCCAGAAACGCAACCACGGCACCGACCAGAAAATTAAGTACCGCCACGATGGGGACTGCGTTCAGGCCGGCCTGGTGCATCTGTGCCACCAGCGCGGTCATGCGCCAGCGCCATGGACGCGGCAACAATGCAATCAGTGTCACCAGAGTCAGACCAAGAAAATTCAGAAACGCTATCAGTTGCTGCCAGCCACTGAGCACCTGCTGACCCAGTGCTGCCAGGCCGTCGCCAAAGCGGAAACCTCGTTGAGGCGGCTGCTCGCGCTGCTCCGCCATCGCGTCAGCAACGGCCAACAGCAGGGCCTGACGCTCCGCAGACAGTCCGGAGGTATGTGGCACCAATGCTCGCAGACGCTCCGCCCCCAGCAACTGCAGCAACACCGTCGCGCCAGCCGTATCCAATGCCGTCAATGCCTGCGCATCAATACGTTGCACCCGGTCGGGCGAGTCGATGTGCTGCGAGCGCAATTGCCGGTAATGTTTCAGGGTCCAGTCGCCGCCCAGTTGCAGGCAGGGTTCGGGCCCCGGTTGTAATAACAGCGTATGATTCATTTCAGAAATCGTGGCTCCAACAATGCGGCAATGGAATTCTGTCTGGCTTCGAGTCTACAACAAACGCTCGATGGCGTTGAGCAAATCCTGTTTCTTGTAGGGTTTGGGTAACATGACCAGTCGGTTGGCGGCCGTGTCGTCATCAAGTTCATCAATCTGACCCAGGCCGCTGACCAGTATTACCGGAATGTCGGGTTGCAGCGCTCGCGCATGACGGATCAGCGACACACCATTTTCTCCCGGCATGGAAAAGTCGGTAATGACAAGTGCAAATTCCTGTTCTGCCAGCGCCGCACGAGCATCGGCGGCACTGCTCACAGCGGTCACCGGATAACCCATGTGTTCCAGAATGGCACGCGCAGTGCCCAGAATCAGTGGCTCGTCGTCAACCAGCAGGATCGGCAGCTGGTCGATGGGCCGCGGTGACGTTGTTGTTGGTGACGCCGCATCGGTTTCAGTGACAACATCGGTTGGTGCTGCCAGTGGCAATACAAAGCGAAAGTCGCTGCCGATGCCCACTTCCGAGGTCACGTTGATGCCGCCCCCCAGCGCGCTGATAATACCATGACTGCTGGCGAGCCCCAGACCGGTGCCTTCGCCGGGCTCGCGGGTGGTAAAGAAGGGTTCAAACAGACGGCTGATGACAGCCGGTGGAATGCCAACGCCATTGTCGTGTACGGTGACGCTGGCATAACTTTTATTGCTGTCCAGCGACAATTTTGTCAACAGAGCGTCGTCCGGATTGAGTGCGGCAACCGAGATCGTGATTTGTGCGTCGGCTGCTGCCTGCCGATCCGGCGTCAGTGCAAGCACAGCGTTGCTGGTCAGGTTCATCAGCACCTGTTGAATCTCGGAGGCGTTGGCATTTATCCAGCAGGGTGTTGATGCGTCTTCGATGCACACCTGAAGCCGGGCGCCGGCAGGCAGTTGTGCCCGTAGCAAAGGTTCCATCTGTGTGAGCACGTTGTTCAGGTCGATCAACTCGCGTCCGGATAACGACTGACGACTGAACATCAGCATCTGGCGCACAATATCCCGTCCGCGCTCGCTGGCCAGCAGAACCTGATCCAGTTGTTTTGTCGCCGCGGGGGCAGGGTGCTGGTCTTTTACCGCTTCGGTCAGCGACATGATAATGGTCAGGATGTTATTAAAATCATGGGCGACGCCACTGGCCAGTGTGCCTACCGCCTGCAGTTTCTCCATTTGCTGCATGTGTTGTGTCAATTCCCGGGACCGCTCCTCTGCCTGCCGGCGCAAGGCCAGCGCCAGCTCCAGACGATTGATCAATACCCCGCAGGCCAGGGTGAGAAGGCTGGCGCAGAAAGCAAAATTGACTACCATCATGGACCAGGTCTGCAGCGGCGACATTGCTTCCGCAGCTCCGATGACAATGTCAGGAGAGTAAGTCAGACCCATAACAAACAGGCCAATGCACGCCAGCGTCAGCATAATGATGCCTGCCCGCAGACTTACCAGCATGGCGGCGAACACGGGCACACTTAGCAGGTAAATGATGCTGACAACATCAACCTGGCTGAACATCCAGAACCAGAAAAAATAGATCAGAAACAGGAACAGCCAGGCCCGGATCTGGTGGCTCAATTGTGGCGCAAACGTAAGAGCTGCCAGGCACACTAAGGCCAAAGCATCGGCTACCAGTATCAGGGTCTGGTCCGGAATCGGGAACTGGGTGTGCGCAATCATGGTCAGCGCGCCCAGCGTCAGTGTAGCCAATTGAATACTGCGCAGAATGCTGATGCGCCATTGCAGCAGACCGGCGTCGCGATTCTCCGGCAGTAACAACAGTAGGCGTAGCATCTGTAGCAACGAATCTCTGGTCATCCTGGCACATCCCCTGACTTGTCCCCTGGTGAGTGCAATCTTTGTTACCCACTTCTATACTACAGCAATTCAGCAATAAATCGGCTGGTACGTACAGGATGGCCACGCAGGATCTGTTTGATATCAATGACCCGGATGACGTCTGGCTGGAACCACTGAGCTCGGGCGCCAGCTGGATACACGGGTTTCTGGTGGCACACGTCGACCAGGTGATGGGCGACATTGCTCAGGTAGTCGCGCAGTCGCCGTATCGACATCTGGTCACCCCGGGTGGCAAACGTATGTCAGTGGCGATGACCAACTGTGGCTCGGAGGGTTGGGTGTCTGACCGTGCCGGTTACCGTTATCAGGCGATCGATCCGCTGACCACACAGCCCTGGCCAGCCATGCCGGTGCGCCTGCTGGCGCTGGCACAACAGGCCGCTGCTGACAGTGGTTATCAGGGCTTTGCGCCCAGCGTCTGCCTGATCAATCATTATGTGCCAGGCGCGCGCATGGGTCTGCATCAGGACAAAGACGAAAGCAACCTGACTGCGCCCATTGTGTCATTCTCATTGGGGTTGCCGGCGACATTTATCTGGGGTGGCTGGCAGCGCACCGGCAAAACCCAGCGCATCATGCTGCGCCACGGCGACGCGGTGGTCTGGGGTGGCGAGGACAGGTTGCGCTTCCACGGGGTAGCGCCGCTGCACGAAGGAAAACACGCTGTCACCGGTCGTGCACGCGTGAATATTACGTTTCGGCAAACTCGCTAGTGCATTGTAAACAATGGCCTTGCATTCAGCCTCCGCAGCATCAGATGCCAGACAATGCTAAACTGGCCTCCAATACTCAATTTGGTGATACTGACGGCGACCGCGTAAGCAGCGCGATCAGCCCGACTCAGGACAGGGACTAATCATGACTTTACGCCACGTTATACTGTGTTTGCTGGTGTTGACTTTACCGGCATGTCAGAGCGCCTATTACGGTGCCATGGAACGATTCGGTATTGAAAAACGCGACATTCTGGTGGACCGGGTCGAGGAAGCCCAGGACGCACAGGAAGATGGACAGGAGCAGTTTGTTAACGCTCTGGAACAGTTCCGCAGTGTGGTCGATTTTGACGGCGGTGAGCTGGAAACAGTCTACAATCGGCTGGACAGTGAATTCGAGCGCAGCGAAGCAGCCGCCGACCGTATCCGCGATCGCATCCAGGCCGTGGAAACGGTTGCCGACGACCTGTTTGATGAATGGGATGACGAGCTGGACCTGTACACCAACCAGAGCCTGCGTCGCGACAGCGAGCAACAGCTACGTGAGACCCGGGAACGTTATGCGCGATTGATTACAGCCATGCACCGGGCGGAAGAAAGTCTGGACCCGGTTCTGGATAACCTGCGTGACAATGTGCTTTATCTGCGCCACAACCTGAACTCGCGCGCCGTCGCGTCAATTCGTGGCGAACTGGATGTCATCAATGCCGATGTTGATGAGCTGGTGGAAGCCATGCAATTGGCCATTGCCGAATCCGAACGCTTCATTTCCGGCATGTAAGGTCAACGGACAACAGGAAACTGCACGTGAAACCATGTCCCTGCAGCAGCGGCAAAATTTTTGCTGTCTGCTGCGCACCGTATCTGGAAGGCCGGTCCAATCCCCGCACTGTCAAACAGTTGATGCGCTCACGCTATTCTGCATTCGCCCTCGGCGGCCACGGTGATTATCTATTGCAGACCTGGCATCCGCGCACGGCACCTGCTGTCAGCGCGCAGGATCTGGGTCGGGCAGACACGCTATGGACTGGGTTGCAGATAGTGGACAGCCAGCAACGCGGGAATCAGGGCATGGTTGAGTTCCGTGCCAGCTTTCTTGATGCCGATGGCAAACCGGATGTTCACCACGAAAAATCCAGCTTTGTCCGCGAAGGCGGCCGCTGGTTTTATCTCAGCGCCTGAGCCCTGCCGACAGGTACCCGACATGACACAACGCTTGCGCACTCATTCCCTGCTTATCCTGCTACTGGCCCTAGTGTTGTCAGCGTGTGTGGCCAGCACGCAGAACATTTCTCCGCCACCGTCTCTGTCTCAAGCCCAGATCCAGTCCCAGCCCCTGCAAGTGACAAAGGTGCAGGCATCGCCGCCCAGCAGCGTCGGCGGTGTCAGCCAGCAGCTTACCGTGATCAATACCGGCAGCGACACCTATCAACAACTGGAGCTGGTGTTTATTCCCTATGATCGTTATGGCCGGCGGCAAACCTCCGATATCGACGATGTCGGGGAAGTGCAGGTGCCATTAGAGTCAGCGCTGCCACCGGGTCAGGAGATCAACAGAACCTGGCCCGATGTCTGGTTTAATCACGGCATCGTCTGCGTTGAACTTGACCGACTGCGTATTACCTTAAGCGACGGTCAACAGCGTATCTATCGCAAAGAGGCTGTCGATGACATGCTGGCTGACCCGGACACCAATGACTGCCGGTAGGGCACGTTGACTTGCTACCTATAGTGGCAATGCAGCCGCGTCAGTTCATTCAATATTCTGCACCTGCTCCCGCATCTGCTCGATCAGCACCTTCAGTTCCACCGCATTCAGCGTGGTCTCGGCGACAATCGATTTTGACGACAGCGTGTTGGCTTCGCGGTTAAGTTCCTGCATCAGAAAATCCAGTCGGCGACCGATGGGTTCGTTGGTGCCCAGTACGCGTTCGACTTCACCCAGGTGAGTGGTGAGGCGGTCGAGCTCTTCGTCAACATCGGATTTTTGCGCCAGCAATACCACTTCCTGCTCCAGCCGGGCCGGGTCAAGTTCAACCTGGAATGTCGCCAGCCGGGCGCGGACATTCTCCTGCTGCTTGTTCAGAATCTCCGGCAGCCGTTCGCGCACGCTTTGCACGATGAGCCGGATGGCATCCAAGCGCTGCTGAATCATCTGCCGCAGTTCGTCGCCTTCGCGCTGGCGCGCGGCGCCGAAATCACTGAGCGTTTCCCCCAGCAACACCAGGGCATCTTTCTGCATGGCCTCAACATCAATCTCATGTTCCACCAGTGCGCCCGGCCAGCGCAGGATATCGGCTGCACTCAGTGGCGCGGAGGTGGCGCTCAGCGCAGTGATCTGCTTACTCAGCGAGGTGAGACGTTCAACCAGTGCCAGGTTCAGTTCAGATTGATCATTATCTGCGTGACGTGTCTGAAAGCGCAGCTGGCAATCGACCTTGCCACGGCTGATGGATTTTCGCAGTGCTTCACGCACCGCCGGCTCGATCGGTTTGAGCATGTCCGGAATGCGAATGCCGGGTTCAAGATAACGGTGATTGACCGAGCGAATCTCCCAGACCAGGGTGCCCCAGTCGTACTCTGCCTGCTGTCGTGAGAAAGCTGTCATGCTGGCAACCATTAAAACCCCCGAGTTGTGTCGCTTCCGGTATTGCGGTGATGAACTGAGCCGCGAGTGTAACGCAATCCGCCTGATGATGTGATAACTGAGCCTAAAACACCGGGTTGTCGCCGGAGCGCTGCAACAGAGATGAAATTAAGAGGTGATTGCGGGATAATCGCGATTCATTCTTTACATCGTTATTGAGGTTCCATGTCAGACGCCAACAAAGCAAGCATCATCCGCCCCAGCCAGCGCCAGCTCGACCAGTTGCGTGACATCAAGCTGACCCGGCAATACACCAAACACGCCGAGGGCTCGGTGCTGGTGGAGTTTGGCGACACCAAGGTGATCTGTACCGCCAGCGTGGAAGAGTCGGTGCCGCGCTTTCTCAAAGGCAGTGGCAGCGGCTGGGTGACGGCGGAATATGGTATGTTGCCACGCTCCACCGGTTCGCGCATGGACCGGGAGGCGGCGCGGGGCAAACAAAGTGGTCGTACCCAGGAAATCCAGCGTCTGATCGGTCGGTCACTGCGCGCCGCCCTGGATATGAAACTGCTGGGCGAAAACACCATCAAGCTCGACTGTGACGTGATTCAGGCCGACGGTGGCACCCGCACAGCGTCCATCACTGGCGGTTGTGTTGCCCTGTATGACGCAGTGAATTTTTTGCTGGCGAAAAAAGCCATCAAGCAAAACCCGATCAAACAGTTGATTGGTTCGGTATCGGTGGGCATGTATCAGGGCGTGCCGGTGCTGGATCTGGATTATGCTGAAGACTCGACGGCCGACACCGACATGAACGTGGTCATGAACGAGGCGGGTCGGTTTATTGAAGTGCAGGGCACTGCTGAGAACGGTGACTACGATGCTGAGCAACTGCAGCAGATGATTGCGCTGGCACAGAAGGGCATCGCGGAACTGGTGGTGAAGCAGAAACAGGTGCTGGGCCTGCTCTGAAGCTGCGCTGCAGGAAGCAACAATTGAGGATAATCTGATGACCATGCATGCGTATCAAGCGCAATTCATTGAGTATGCCATAGAGCACAATATTCTGTGTTTCGGCGAGTTTACGCTCAAATCCGGGAGAGTAAGCCCTTACTTTTTTAATGCCGGCCTGTTTAATACCGGCGAAGCACTGGCGTTTTTGGGCAGCAGTTATGCGGCTGCACTGCAGATGCGTGGTCTGGATTATGACTTGTTGTTTGGCCCCGCCTACAAAGGTATTCCCTTGGTGGCGGTGACCGCCGCCGCGCTGGCAAGTGAGCATGAGGTCAACAAACCGTATTGTTTCAACCGTAAGGAAATCAAGGATCACGGCGAAGGCGGGCTCACGGTGGGCGCCCCATTAGAGGGGCGCGTGCTCATCGTTGATGATGTGATTACCGCTGGCACCGCCGTGCGCGAAGTGATGGCGCTGATGAAAGAAACCGGCGCCACACCTGCCGGCATTCTGGTTGCGCTTGACCGTCAGGAGCGTGGCCAGGGTGAGCTGTCAGCAATACAGGAGATCGAACGTGACTACCATATTCCGGTGATCAGCCTGATCAATCTGACACAGATCATTGATTACCTGAAATTTCAGGAATATGACGGTGTTCATGACGACCTGACGGCGATACGTCAGTACCGCCAACGCTACGGCGTCTAACCCAAAACCCTATACCGGCGTGGTTTCGTTATAGGGTTGCAACAGGTTCTGCGCCAGATACGCCCATTGTTCATCCCAGTTTTCAGTGGGCGGGCGCTTGAACTCGCTGCGCACAAACTGCATCAGGCGGCCCTCAGCGGTTGCCAGCAACAGACTCGCCAACACAGCCGGTGACACCTTGGGTCGCAATGCTTCGCGGATTTGTGCCTCACGCAATATCTGTTTCAGCTGGGCTTCCAGGCGGTCAAACAGCTGACTGATGCGTACTCGCAGGCGTTCAGTTTCGCCGGCCAGCGCGTCGCCCGTCATCAATCGGGTCATGCCGGGGTTCTTTTCGGCAAAGGTCAGCAGCAGGGTCAGAATTTTTCCGCAGCGTTCCTGTGTGCTCAGCTCATCCTGCAGAATGCGATTGATGCGAATGAACAGGGTGTCTTCAATGAACTTGATCAACCCCTCGAACATCCGCGCCTTGCTGGGGAAGTGACGGTACAGGGCGGCTTCGGATACACCCACCTCGCGCGCCAGCGCCGCGGTGGTGATGCGTTCACCGGGGCCGGATTCCAGCATTTGCGCCAGCGCCTGCAGAATATGCTCTTTGCGCGAGAATTTTTTATCAGCGCGTGCGGCCTTCGCCGACACTGCGTTGGCGGGAGCCTGATGTCCGGTGGCAGGGTTTTGAGTACTCATCAGACCATATCTCCTGTTTTGCGAGTATTGCTGATCAGGGTGCCCACACCGGTATGCGTGAAGATTTCCAGCAGCACCGCGTGTTCAACACGGCCATCAATGATATGGGCACTGGTGACGCCGTGATTGACGGCGTCCAGCGCGCAATTTATTTTGGGTAACATGCCGCCATAGATGGTGCCGTCGTTTATCAGTTCGTCAACCTGTGACGTGGTCAGGCCCGTGAGCACGCTGCCTTCCTTGTTCATGACACCGGAAATGTTGGTCAGCAGCACCAGCTTTTCGGCGCCCAGGACCTTGGCGATCTCACCGGCAACCGTGTCCGCATTGATGTTGTAGGTGGCGCCGTTCTCATCGACCCCGATGGGTGCAATGATGGGAATGAAGTCGCTGTGCTCAATCATGTGCAGCACTTCGGTGTTGATCTTGGCAACACTGCCGACCAGACCCAGGTCCAGCATTTTGGCTTCGGTACCGTCGGCGCCCGCCTTCTTGCGCATCAGTTTTTTGGCGCGAATCAGGTTGCCATCTTTGCCGGTGATGCCAATGGCTTTGCCGCCGTTCTTGTTCAGCAGCGCGACGATTTCCTGGTTGACCAGGCCGCCCAGCACCATTTCCACCACATCCATGGTCTGGCTGTCAGTTACACGCTGACCATCAATGAATTCCGACTGGATATTGAGTTTCTCCAGCAGTGATCCGATTTGCGGACCGCCACCGTGCACCACAACCGGGTTCATGCCCACCAGCTTCATCATCACGATATCGCGGGCAAAGCTGTTCTTCAGGGTCTCGTCAGTCATGGCGTTGCCGCCGTACTTCACGACAATGGTGCAGCCAGTGAATTGCTGGATATAGGGCAGAGCCTCAGTCAATACGTTGGCGATGTTCTTGGCGGCGGCAAGGTCCAGGGGCATGGGCAATCCTGTTTATTATTCGGGGTTATGGTCGGGTCTAGTCTTGCGCTAGAGCTGCGAAGTATACAACTACTGACCTTGGATTGAGAAATCCAGCTGCAGATCAGCCTGTTTCAGCAGAAGCCGGAAGGCATCAATAATGACCTGCAGCGATTGCCGGCTATTGGCCTCAAAACGCAATAACAGGGCAGGTGTGGTATTGGATGCGCGCACAAGCCCCCAGCCGTCAGGGAAATCCGCTCGGACACCGTCCAGCATGCTGACATGGGCCAACGGAAAGCTGGCCAGCTCAGCGATTCGCGCCATCAGGCTAAATTTTTGCGTCTCATCGACCTCAATACGCAGCTCGGGCGTGACCACGCTTTGTGGCAGAGACTGCAACAGGGCATCGGCAGACTGTGTTCCGGCGGCCAGAATCTCAAGAAACCGGGCGGCAACGTAAAAACCATCGTCATAACCAAACCAGCGATCCTTGATGAAGATATGCGCGGAGAATTCGCCGCCAATGACCGCGTCAGAATCGTGCATCATCTGTTTCATGAAGGAGTGGCCGCTGCGGCTCATGATTGAGCGACCGCCGTACTGGGCGATCTCGTTCGACAGCAAATTGCTGCACTTGACGTCAAATACCACATTGGGTTGTTTGTATCGTGGCAAAATGTCGCGAACAAGCAGCATCAATAAGCGATCGGTGTCGATTATGTTGCCTTTGTTGGTAACCAGGATGACACGGTCGCCATCGCCGTCCAGCGCGATGCCGAGATCGGCCTGACGGGTTCTGATTTCCTGCACCAGACTGTCGAGATTACTGGCGATGGTGGGGTCTGGATGGTGATTGGGGAAATGGCCGTCCAGCTCACAAAAGATGGGCGTAACGTCACAGCCTAGCTGGCGCAATAACTGCGGCGCGAGCTTGCCCGGGACCGCATTGCCGCAGTCCACTACGACCCGTAAACGGCGTGTCAGCTGTATGTCAGTGCAAACGCGATTGACGTATTCAGCGCTTATATCCTGTTGCCTGAGTGTGCCCTTACGGCCACAGAACCCGTTATATTCTCCAGACTCAATTGAAAGTGAGCGCTTACGTAAGTCCTGAATTTGCTCTGCTGTCAGACACGCTCGCGCGCGCACGATCTTGATACCGTTGTAGTCTGCCGGATTGTGGCTCGCCGTCAACATGACGCCAGAGGTGCAGACGCCGGTATGGGTGGCAAAGTACACCAGTGGCGTAGGCACAATGCCCAGATCGATGATGTCACAGCCGGCATCAAGCAGACCGTTCCGGAGCGCTTCGGCCAGGGTCGGGCTGGACAGGCGGCCATCAGCGCCAAAATACAGCGTCGGATTATCAAATTCGACAGCATAACTGCCAATCGCCAGGCCGATCAGGTAGATGCTGTCGGTGGTCAGGTCTTTGCCGGCAATGCCGCGTATATCGTAGGCCCGAAACATGGTTTCGGAGAGGGCTGTGCTATAGGCCGGAAGCGAATCAGGCATCTGTTTGTCTCGCCCTGATGCGCTCGGCAATCAGAGTCAGCATTTGCCGGGCGACCAGGTTTTTGTTGGCCGGCCCCAGCGTTTGTGAACCGTCCTCGTCCCACAGCGCGGTGGCGCAGATGTCGTCACTGTTAAAGGTGGCTGTGGCGTCATTGGCAAACAGCAGATCGAGATTTTTGCGTTGCAATTTTTCCCGACCATACTGCTCAATATGCTGGGTTTCGGCGGCGAAGCCGACTATTAGCGGTCGTTGTGGCGAATTCGCGGCGGATTTTTGCGCAAGGGTCCCGATAATGTCCGGGTTACGCACCAGCGTCAGTTGCAGGGTTTCAGCCGACTTCTTGATTTTGTGATCACTGGCATCAGAGACGCGGTAATCAGCCACTGCCGCAACGCCAATAAACACATCGCTGTGTTCAGTGCTTTCCAGACTTGCCTCAAGCATCTCCTGCGCCGTGGTGACGGCGATGCAATGCACGCGATCGGGTACCGGCAGATTGACCGGACCACTGATCAGTGTCACCCGGGCGCCCGCCTGCACGGCCTCGGCTGCGAGCGCATAACCCATCTTGCCGGAGCTGTGATTACTGATGAAACGAACCGGATCAATGGCCTCGCGGGTCGGGCCGGCAGTAATGGTCAGGTGCAGGCCGCTGAGCAGGCCGGGCGCATAAAGACTGGCGCATTCACTGACAATGTCTGCCGGTTCGAGCATGCGGCCGGGGCCGGTGTCGCCACAGGCCTGTGAGCCTGCTGCTGGACCGGCGATATGGCATCCGCGTTCGCGCAGTTGTAACAGATTGTCCTGGGTCGCCTGGTTCAGCCACATAGCCTGATTCATGGCCGGCGCCAACAACACCGGGGCGCGGCTGGCGAGCAACAGTGTGGTGAGCAGGTCACCGGCCTGGCCCCCCACCATGCGGGCGAGAAAATCCGCGCTGGCGGGCGCCACCACAATCAGGTCGGGCCAGCGCGCCAGCTCGATGTGGCCCATGCCCGCTTCGGCATCAACATCCAGCAGATCCAGGTGCACACGATGTCCGGACAAGGCCTGCATGGTCAGCGGCGTGATGAATTCCGTGGCGGCCGCGGTCATCACGACCCGCACATCGGCGCCGGCTTTGGTCAGCAAGCGGGTCAGTTCTGCGCATTTGTAGGCCGCTATGCCGCCGGTCATGCCCAGCAGAATGCGTTTGTTGGCGAGTGTGGCCAGGGTCATGCCGTTGTCTTCATGCATTCAATGTCCAGTTGGCGTTGGTAACTCGCATCTGCAGGATTGCCAGCCAGCAGCTGACAACAGGATTCTAACCCGCATTCTATGCAACCTGAGGGCGGATCGGCAAGGCAAGTCCGCTGCAGCAGTGCTATAAACCAGCTGGACCATGGCAACAATCGGCTCTGTTTCATGGAGGAAACAGCATGACAATAAAAAACTGGCCAGCCAGTGAGCGGCCACGGGAAAAACTCTTACAGGGCGGCCCGGCAAGCCTGTCGGATGCCGAGTTGCTGGCCGTATTCCTGCGTACCGGCATTGTCGGCAAAAGTGCGTTGGACGTGGCCAGAGAGTTGCTCAGTGACTTTGGCAGCCTGACCCGCATTCTGTCGGCCTCGTTTGAGGAGTTCTGTCGCCGGGACGGTCTGGGGCCGGGCAAGTATGTGCAGTTCCAGGCCGTGCTGGAGCTGGCCCGGCGCTACATGGGCGAACGGCTGGCAGAAAGCGATGCCCTGACCAATTCGGATCTGACGCGTGACTACCTGCGCGCGCGCATGGGTGATTACCAGCAGGAGGTGTTCGCCTGTCTTTATCTCAACAATCAGCATCGCGTGGTGGCCATGGAGGAGCTGTTTCGCGGTACCATAGACGGTGCGGCAGTGTATCCGCGAGAAGTAGTTCGACGTTGCCTGCACAACAATGCGGCAGCGGTGATCTTTGCTCATAATCACCCGTCAGGGCTGGCCGAGCCCAGTCAGGCCGACATTGCGATTACCAATCGCCTGAAGCTGGCGCTGAATACCATTGATGTCAGAGTACTGGATCATGTGGTGGTTGGGCGCATGGAAGTCGTGTCTTTTGCCGAAAGAGGGCTGTTATAAGCGAAATTACTTGTTTTAGGGGTGTTATTTTGGTATAAAACGCAGCTCTTTTTTTCCGGCAGCACCCGGAACAGATTACGAAACCGTAACGAGGCAAGGTCATGGCTAATGTATGTATGGTAACCGGCAAGAAGCCGATTACAGGTAACAACGTCTCTCATGCGAACAACCGCACCCGACGTCGTTTTTCCCCGAATATCCACACACACCGCTTCTGGGTTGAATCCGAGAATCGTTTTGTGAAATTGAAAGTGTCTACCAAAGGCATGCGCACAATCGACAAGAACGGCATTGATGCTGTGCTGGTCAAAGTCCGCGCCAATGGTATAAAGGTCTAAGCACTTGTGTGGCGTGATTTATAACGCGCCAGCGGTGTAACTTAACAATCTATTGCAGACAGATGGTGAGCAGCGATGCGCGATAAAATTAAACTGGTTTCCTCCGCAGGCACCGGTCATTTCTACACAACTGACAAGAACAAGCGTACAACGCCTGACAAGATCGAAATCAAGAAATTCGATCCGAAAGCGCGCAAGCACGTGATGTACAAAGAATCCAAGATCAAGTAAGACAGTTTTGGTCGGCTTTGATGCTGGCGTTAACGGCCTAACCTGATTGCCTCTGCTTTGGCTTCTCGTTGTATCCCAGACGCTTCGATGCCATAAAAAACCCGGTTTGCCAATGAGCAAGCCGGGTTTTTGTGTGCCTGACATTTCTAAATTTTACAGTTGGATCAGGCGGTTAATCCTTCTTCTTGCTCAGCGATTTGATCAACTTCTGGGTTGATGCCATCAGCTTGGGGTCCGTTTCAAACTCCTTTTTAAGTTTGCCAACCGTGGTTGATACCGTGCCGTAGCGTTTCAGCTTGAACAGCCGGGCAATGGTTTGCAGCGTTGACGCTGACAGTTCCTGACACAGATACATCGCTACCCAGCGCGGCACATTCTTCGAACCGGGGCCTCGAGCAGCCTGATAGATGCTGTCTTCGGAGACCTTGAAGTGCTTGGCAACCGCACTGACAATCTCCTTGCAGGCGGGTCGCCATTTGGCATTGGCGCCGCGGGAAACACCGCGCGGTTTGCTGGCGCTGCGTTTGTTGCTGGCAAATTTGCGGAATTTTTCATCGCCCATGACGGATGACAGATTCTTTTTGCCATAAAAATGCGCCAGTTCATCATCGACACCGGCCTTGACGTAGTCGGCATAACGCTGAAAACGGCGATTGGCCGGGCCCTCTAACTGAGACAGCGCTTCATCGCGTGCCAGCCAGCTTTGTGGCTTGACCTTGTTGGTATACGCCAGGTAACTGGACCAGGCATTGCTGTCCAGATCCTGCTTTCTGACACCCAGATGAATGTACCGGGTGAGCGGTAGCAGGTAGGCATCAGGCTGTACCAGAACCGCTTTGTAGCGACCCCGGAACAGCGATCCTTCGGTCTTTTTCAGACGTTGATAATACTGGGTATAGAGGCCATCAATCTGCCGCATGAAGCGACTGAGATTACCTTCCGGAGTTTTTAGCAGCAGGTGGTACTGATCTTTAAGCAGGGAGTACGCATGAACCTGTACGTTCAAGCGCAGGCAGGTCTCTTCAAGAGCCTGGAGGAATGCCTCGTAATAGCGAGCGGAGGGAAATGCTTTTTGCCCTTCAACAGCGAAGTTTGAGACATGGTAGTAAGCATCGGGATACTCGATTCGGAGTGGACGAGCCATGGGCGCAGTTCCTTGTTTTTTTTGTTTTTAACTTTTGTTATTTATTCGATGTTATTCTCTTATTACTGCTTATTTAATTAGAGTTGACCCCACATCAAGATCTATAGTGAACCAACTTTGCGGCGCAGGTCAATACAAACTTGTAAATCAGTCAGTTGCGTTTTTGTGGTGCGGTGGCCAGAGTAATGGCGCGCTTTGGCGCCGGCAGACCTTCAATACTAAGTGCCGGGTTATGCGGGTCCAGTCCGTCACTTAGTGACTGGAACGGCATCCAACTGGTACTGCGTTGTTCACTGCTGTCGGTGGCGTTCACGTCCACCGTACGAACATCACGGAATCCGCAGCGTTTCAGCCAGCTTTCGGTGGTGGCCACCGAGGGTAAAAACCACACGTTCTTCATCTGGCAATAACGGTCGTCCGGCATCAGCGCATAACCGTCCGGCCCGTCAACAACCAGCGATTCCAGTACCAGTTCGCCGCCTTCGCGCAGACAACTTTGCAACTGAAACAAATGGTCAATGGGTGAGCGTCGGTGGTATAGCACACCCATGGAAAACACGGTATCAAACAACCCTGATTTATCCGGGAACTTATCCAGAGTAATGGGCAAGACAAAAACCGACAAATGACGCAGAAAGTGTTGCATCAGGCGATACTGGAAAAAGTAGGCCGGGTGCGGATCCACGCCCAGTACCATGTCAGCGCCTTCTCCCAGCATGCGATAGCAGTGGTAGCCGTTGCCACAACCAACATCCAGTACGCGACGGCCTGCCAGGGGTTGTATATGTGGTAGCAGACGATCCCATTTCATGTCCGAACGCCATTCGGTATCGATATCGATGCCAAAAAGTGACCACGGCCCTTTGCGCCACGGCATGAAAGTCCGTGCCGCTGTTTCCAGTGCCTGGCGTTGCTCCACAGTGCAATCGTCTGCCTGTCCAATGCGCACCTGTGTTGCCAGATCAATGCTGCTGGCGGCTATCGCCGGCAACTCGTCAAACAGTGTGAGCCAGCGCTCGGTCAGGCCATGCTTGCGGGAGTACAGGTAGGTCTCACTGGCGTAGTGGCTCAGGCTTTCCAGAGCGGTGCCAGACAGCAGTGTGTGCAGCCGCTGATCGGCTTCAGTATCACGGCTATGCCACATCAGCGTACCGCAACCATGGAAGCAAAGTTGAAACACTGGAACCAGACATCACAGGACTGAAAACCGGCATCCTGAAAGCGCTGCTTGTGATCATTGATAGTTTCGGGGATCAGCACGTTCTCCAGTGCAGCACGCTTTTGGCTGACCTCAAGTTCAGAGTAACCGCGTGCCATCTTGAACTCATGGTAGAGGTCGATAAACAGCTCGTTCAGTGAAGGTGCCGGGAACCGTATTTTTTCCGACAGGATAAGAATACCGCCGGGTCGCAGGCCGTCACTGATGCGTTGAATCAGGGCTGCGCGCCGGGCCGGCGCAATAAACTGCAGGGTAAAATTGAGCACAACCACAGAGGCGTTGCTGATGTCGGTTGTGCAGACATCTTCACACAGCACCGTCACCGGAAGCCCGGCTGAATCGGGCTCGGCAAGTGTGTTGCTCAGTCGGCCAACCATGGCCGGCGAATTGTCGATGGCGAACAAGCGGTAGTCCTGATGCGGGATCTGATGCGCCATGGCCAGACTGGCGCCGCCCAGTGAACACCCCAGGTCATACATATTGGAACCCGGTGTACAGTAACGCGCGGACAGTACGCCAATCATGGACAGGATGGTGGCATATCCGGGCACTGATCGGTTGATCATGTCGGTAAACACGGCCGCCACTTTTTCGTCGAAGACAAAGTCCGATTTTGCCTGTGGACTGGCAAAAATATTGTCGTGTTGTTTACCGGAGCCTGTCATGGTGGCGCGACCTCAGTCTTCGTCTGGAACAGCCGGGTGGCCGGCGTCGCGCAGGGCCTGCCGGATTCGACAGGCAGTGCCCAACTGGGCTACTTCGTCGCGTTCCTGTGCCAGGGCAAAATTCAGGTCGCTGATGGCGGTGATCGGCACCAGATGCAGATGCGCATGGCGCACTTCCAGTCCAGCCACCATCATGCCGACTTTCTCGCAGTCAAACTGGCTGCGCAAGGTGCGGGATAATACGCTGGCCACCTGAAAGACGTGAGCATTGAGTTCTGCATCCATGTCATCCCAGTGGTCCACTTCCTGATGCGGTATCACCAGCAGGTGACCCACGCGGATGGGTTTGATGGTCAGAATCGCAAAACAACGGCCGTCATCCCACAAGACATGGCCGGGCAACTGACCTTCGCGAATTCGGGTAAACAGACTGCTCATAGTGTGTGCTCTTGGCAAACCGGACTTTTGAAATAAACGTTGGGGCCCGACAGTGGGCGCGCAGGCCGCCATTATGCGGGAATTCGTGTTACAGTCCAACCGCCTGTGGCCTGCTGTACCCACGCACAGGATCAGGCGCGCGACGACTAAAACCGACGGACATAAAACGTGTTCAGATTTATCCCAAAGCAGCAACCGCAGGCCCAGGACGAGACGCTCGCAGTCGACGGCCTGCCGCTGCCCTGTCACCTGGTCCGCAGCAAACGCAAGAGTCTGGCCGTCCATGTGCGTCATGATCGCATTGAGGTGCGTGCACCGCTAAGGATAGCGCGCCGGGAGATCCTGCAGTTTCTGTCACGGCACCAGGCCTGGGTGTGCCGTAAACATCAGGAGAAAGTTAAACGCGCTTCCGAGCATCTGGCGTTGAGCGATGGTAGCCCTATTCTCTACAAGGCCCAAAATCTGACGGTGCGTCTGCGCACAGCGCCGCGAAGCGAGGTGATCGTCAGCGCCACCGAACTGACCATCAGCGGGCCTGACCTGGCACCGGAGAAAGTGGCAGCCGTTTTCAAAGGCTGGCTGCAGCAACAGGCAAAAGCCTGGTTACCTGGTCGTACCCGCGCGCTGGCGGAACACCTGGGTGTGGGCGCAAAACTCACGGATGTGGTGTTCCGCAAAACCAAAAGCAAATGGGGACATTGCACGGCGCAGGGCCGCATTCAGTACAACTGGCTGATCATGCTGGCACCCGATGGCGTCATCGACTACATGATCTGCCATGAAGTTTGTCATCTGTTACACATGAATCACTCACCGGCCTACTGGCAAGCGGTGGCCCGGGTGTGCCCGGACTACAAGCGGTATGTGGGCTGGCTGAAACAGCACGAACACCGACTCTGGTTCTGAGAACTTCAGGCCCTGTTACCGGTCAGACCACCGGCAACAGGCGTTTGCGCTGTAGCACTGTTATGCCCAGGCCTGCGGCCAGGAAGGCAACACACACGACGATCAGAAAGACCTGACTGAAACCATACAGGCCGCCAGCGGGTGTCACCAGCGCCAGGCCGGCAATGGTCACGCAGGCACGCGACACCAGTCCCAGCTTGTCTTCACCGATACGACCAAAGCCCAACAGGTAGCCTTGCAGGCCGGCGGAGATGAAGGCAACACCGACCAGCGCGGTACCCACATTCTGCGCAATGCTGGCAAATTCACCCTGCAACAGCAGCGCCGGGTTGAGGACAAAAAAGAACGGAATGAAATAAATGATCGCACCCAGGCGCATGGCTTCCCAGCCGGCGCGCATGGACGAAACCTGGGCGACACTGGCAGCGGCAAACGCGGCCAGCGCCACTGGCGGTGTGATGAAGCTGAGCATGCCCCAGTACATGATGAACATGTGCGAGGCGAGCGGGTCCAGTCCGGCATTGATCAATGCCGGTGCCAACACGATGGCCAGGAAAATATAGGCCGCAGTAACGGTCATGCCGATGCCAAGCACAAAACTGGTGAGTGCCCCCATGATCAGCAAGACCAGCACGTTGTCACCAGCCAGGTAAACCAGGTCATTGGCCAGTGTGCCGGCCATGCCGGTAACGGCCAAAGAACCCACGATCAGGCCAATGGCGGCCAGAATGCCGGCCAGTTCAGCCATCAGTCGACCGGTGGCCGCGACCATCAGCAGAAATTTGTCCAGATTCATTTTGTGCATGGTGAACTGGTTGATGATGAGCAGTGCAGCAGTCGCGATAAACGGTGCCGTTGCTTCGCGCTGCATGTATACCAGCATCACGGTCAGCACTACAAACACGGCGATGAAATACCAGCCTTCCTTGAACACCTTGCCCAGGCTGGGCAGTTCTTCACGCGGCAGGCCTTCCAGTTTGTTGCGGGCAGCATAGGCATCAATCTGCATAAACAGACCGTAGAAATACAGCAGGGACGGCACAATGGCCGCCACCGCTACGGTGACGTAACTCACACCCAGAAAGCTTGCCATGACAAAGGCGGTAGCGCCCATGATGGGCGGCATCAGCACGCCGCCGGTGGAGGCACAGGCTTCTACCCCGGCGGCATAACCGCGGGAAAAACCGGTGCGACGCATGGCGGGTATCGACAGCGGACCGGTGGTGAGCACGTTGGTGATGGGACCACCGCTCATCGAGCCCATCAGGCCGCTGGAAAAAATCGCCACCTTGGCGGCGCCGCCACGTTTGTGACCGAGCAGGGAAAACGCAAAATTGATGAAGAACGGGCCACCACCGGTGTACTGAAGTGCCACCCCGAACAGAATGAAACCAAACACCAGCATGGCAAAGGAGTTGAGTGCCACACCAAACACGCTTTCCTCACCCAGCACATGGAAAATCGCGACATCGTGAACCGGCATACCGATACCGGCAATAACATCCGGCATCCGGTCGGCATAGGTCGGGTACAGCGACAGCACCAGCACAATAAAGAATATGGGCCAGCCACCAGCGCGCCGTCCAGCTTCCAGAATGATCACCCAGGTTACCAGTGCCAGTACAATGCCTTCGACCGGCGCGGCATACTCCCAGGCGTCCAGAATGATACGTTCGGCGTTAATGGCAAAATAGGAAAAAATAACGGCAATCGCAGCCATGATGACTTTGTCATACCAGGGCACAAAGTTGAGATTGCTTTTGTGCGAGGGGAAGGTGATGAACACCATGATCAGCATCAGGCCGGTGAGCAGGTACAGATAACGCCCGTCGAGCATGGTGATATCAACAAAAAAGCCCAGTGCAAAAATCTGGTTAATGGCAAGTAGCGAGGCCAGCGCGGTCAGCGTTGCCATCACCACACGCCAGTTTTTGGTGAGTTCGCGGTAGCGCCCGATCGCGGGCAGTTCGGCATCGTCTTCTTTGGGCGGCGCGTTCGGTGGAATAATACTGTTACTCATGGGCAGTCATCTTGTTATGAAAATTTTAGATTGTTGACGGCAAATATTATTGAGTGTCGGCGAGGGTAACCAGGCCCAGTTCGGCCAGTCGCTGTTCTCTGAACGCAAGCCAGCCTGCTTCAAAGGCAGCGCGGTCTTCTTCCGGTGCGGACATGTTGTATTCCTGCCAGGCCTGCAGCAGAACCTGTTGCCGGTTAATGTTGGCCTGCTGCCTGGCTTCGGCTGCCGGTGTCCAGATGTCTATTTCCCTGAAATACTCTATGGCGCCTTCGTGATAGGGGATGAAGGCATTCTGCAATTGCTGGCCCAGAATGCGCCAGCCATTGGCGCCGGGCGCCGAGTTCTTGTATTCGTCGTAGTGCATGGCAATAACTTTGGTCATGCCGTATACCATGTCAGCATCAGCGTCTTCCATTGCTACCAATAGCGGGTAGGCGGAGGTGAATACGTTGATACCCTCCGATTCATCGATGGCCGGACCCTCGGTGGCAACATGAGGCACATACCACGGCAGGCGAGAGCGAACGCGCTCTACCGCAGCCTCATCGTCGGGCGGGAATTCCACCCAGAACAGGCCGCGGGGGGACGTTTCCAGGCGCAGGAAGGGCGGGGAGTTGCAGGCACCACCAGCGACGTCTGCGCGGTTGTTGATGACGGCATCAATGGAGGCGTTATAACCACCCACCTCGACCATTTCCACATCGTCCCAGGTCAGGTTGGCATAAGACAGCAGTGCTGTGGTGGCGTTATTCAGTGAGGGCGCACCCTGTACAAAGGTGACGCGTTTGCCACGCACGTCAGCCACTTCGCGGATATTGGCATCGTCAGCGGTCGCCAGGCTGAACGAGCAGCTGGTCGAGTAATTGGAGAGTACCGCGCGGATGGGCTGGGGCCCCCAGATGCGGGAGGCAAAATTGAGAATGCCTTCCTGTGCATAGACAGCCTCGGAGCCGCCAGCAGACATGTGGACCCGGCCGGCATTCAGCGTGGCCAAGCGTGATACGTCGTTGCGACCGGGCACCACACGCAGATTGACGCCGTACTGACGTTGCAGAATATTGCCAATGGCAACGGCCTGGCTGTAGCCGCCGGTGCCTGTAGGATAGGCGGACCAGGCGACGGTTCTGGGCATATTGAGTTGCCCCGCCAGCGGATTTTCCGGCAGTTCCTCGACGCCGCAGGCGACCAGAGTGGCAGCGGACAGCGCCAGAATACCCGCTTTGACGAGACGGTGGGCGCGGTTTGGGACCAGTCTATGCATCTGTTATCAAGCTCCTGGATAGGGCGGATGCAGCCTGGGTTCACCTGGGTCGTACGCCCGGTGTTTGTTATTGTCAGGCTGAATACTCAACGCCGAAGAATAACGTAGCTGCAGCGCCATTGCCAGAACAGAGGGTAACTATCCGCTCGGTAAACATTGACGCGGAAATACCCGCCAGCGCACGCTCAGCGCTGCACTCCGGAGCGGCCGGGCAGGTCGGCCAGCGGAATTTCGTGATAGCGGTTCTTGCCTGAGCCGCCATATGAGCCGGCGTCGTAAACAAAACCATACACCGGTCCGGTACCATCTTTGTCAAGACGGCTGCCGCGTACCCATTGTGCGTTGATATCGGCTACCTGCAAGGTGGCAGGTTGCCAGTTGCCGTCGTCATCGGTGTAGGCATGGTAAATATGACGGTTGTCGGCATCGATAAACAGCACCTGCACGCGCTGGCCATCCGCAATCGCATCAGCGCCAGTTTGATCTGAATCCACCGCGTTCTGCACCACAGCGTAATCACTGACCATGACCGCGTCGGCCAATTGCCCGGCTGTGTTTACGCGGCGTTCCCACAGGGTGCCAGGGTTAGCGCCGGTGGCACGTCGGTAAAGAATGCTGACGCTGTCGCTGGCCGGCAGCCATACCAGTGGCAGAATGGCACCGGCATCGTTGTCGTCGGTGCCGAGTTCGGAACTGATCAGCTGACGAGGGGACAGACGATTGTCAGCCTCAAAACGGCGATACCAGGCCGTACCGTCGCTACCGGTGTAGGCCATATGCACGGTGTTGTTCCGGCCTGTCACCAGCATCGGCCCAGACAACTGCCGGGCCTGATCGGCATCCACCACCGTTCCGTCACCCCAGCTACCGTCTGCTGAGCGCACACGCAGCTCGAGTTTATCCCCATCGCCATAAACCGCGACCAGACTGCCATCGCTGCGCAGGGCAATGTCTGCCACCTGCGTGGACGGCTCCTGCGGTGATGCCAGCCGCTCGTCCTGTATTGCCCAGCTGTCGGGCTGGGTGGGGTGATCCGAGGTATGGAAGGCATGCAGGAAGACGTGGTCGGAGGTCTGGTGCAGCATGTAGATAGCGTCGTTTGCCAGCACCGCAGCGAAACCTTCCAGATCACCGGTTGCCGGTCGATTGTTGCCATCCAGCTCCTGCCAGCTTTCGCCGCCATCGCTGGACCTGACCGCCATCAGCATGTTGTCGGTTTCGGCCGGTTCCATCAGGAAATACAGGTCACCGTTGCTGGCCGCAAAAGGCCCGATACGTGCCGGTGTCTCAACAAAAACACCGCCCAGGTGGCGGGCTGGCACTGCCACTGTGACTTGAGCAACAGTATTTGAGGTCAGTGCCTCACCCGCATCGTTAACCATTCTGAACGCATAACGGTCACCGTTGTTGTTGGTTTGCGCGCCATCGGCGAAGCGTCGAACCACCAGCGGCCATTCCCATTCACTTTGCCCGCTGTCCAGTGTTCCTTCTGCCGCCCTGCCAGCGCTGTTCTCTACTGACAGGGCGCGCGTGGCCCGGGCAAAGCTGACGCCCGAACCACCGATGAAGATGCTTGAGGAACCACCTGAAGAACCACCTGACCCGGACAGCAGGTCGGTGGTCTCGGCGCCGTGCGCGAAACTGTCACTGGCGATGATGCTGACCAGCGGTGAGCGTGGCTCGCCTTCAATGACCAGGTTGGCAAATGCGGCAGATGCGCCAGCGGGTACATGCAGACCCACCACGGAAGACGGAATGACGGCAGCGAAGTCGGCGTCCACCGTCAGGGACTCACCGTATTCGATGCTGGCCTGTCGACCGTCGATTGCGATTTTTAAATCGCGCCATTGATCAGGCTCGAGGTCTGCGGCGGCCTCGGCAACCAGCCTGGTCTGTCCATTGATTACACGTTCGACGCTGAGGCTGCCGGGCGCGCTGAGCACCACACGGTGATAGTTGTCGGAACCCGTCACCCCAAAAAGAATGCCAGCAGTGTTGTTGCCCGCTGGCAGACGGACGTCAATGGCAAATTCGGCCGGCTCCCACAGACTTTCGTAGCGGCCAAGCAGGTTAACCGGCTTGTCATTCGAGCTCAGGTTCACGGAGACCTGCTCACCGTCTTCCTCAATCGAGACCGAGTCGGCGTTGCCACTCAGAAACTGCCAGGCGCTGTTTACGTCGATACCCAGATCCGGTCGCAGCACCTTGGCGGGTTGCGGAAAATTTTCCGCCAGCATGGGCTGCCAGTCTTCATCATTGCGCCGGTACTGAAGCTGAAACTGAGCTCCATCCGCTGTTGCTGATTCCACCTCAAAGCGGAGTCGAAAGGGTTCGTCGGTGAACACAGTGACAGGCTCGTTGGCCGCCGCCGCCCAGCCACTGTCGGCATTCAGGGGGGCAGCAAAATCCTGGCGAAAACGAAACGCAGTTTGTTGATCCATCAGGGGCGTGCTGGCGTCGACAGACTGATCAGCAGCGGGCGCAACGCCGGACGGTTGCTGCGGCGAATCGCAGGAGGCCACCAGGCCGGCCAGCGCGAAGGCTATGAGCAAAGGGCAATTGGTCGTGAAGCGGGCTGGACGAGTCATGCGAATGCTTGCTCCCAAGGACGGAGATCAAAGCCGCGACCATAACAATCCGGTGTTACGGTTTCATGACAGTTGTGCGAAACACCAGATCCCAGACGCCATGACCGAGGCGATGCCCGCGGCGTTCGAACTTGGTTTCCGGGCGTCCGGTGCTCTGTGCATAGGCACCGGCGCCAGCAGTATTTTCCAGTGCCTCGGCAGCGCTCATCACGTCCATCATGTGTTCGGCGTAATGCTGCCAGTCAGTGGCCAGATGTATAGTGCCACCTGTCACCAGTTTTTGGCTCAGGTCTGCGATGAAGGCAGGCTGCACCAGTCGACGCTTGTTGTGTTTCTTTTTATGCCACGGGTCGGGGAAAAATATCTGCACCGTTGTCAGTGAATGATCCGCGATACAGTTTGCCAGAATTTCGACCGCGTCGTGACAATAGATACGCAGATTACTGAGGCCAAGACGCTCGATATGTCCCAGCAATTTTCCGACGCCGGGACGATGCACTTCGATGCCGATAAAGTCGTGATCGGGATTGGCCGCAGCCATCTCAGCCAGTGAGTCACCCATGCCAAATCCGATTTCCAGCACCAGCGGTGCCTTGCGCCCAAACACCGCTTCGGTATCCAGCGGGCTGGTAGTGTCGTCAATCACATAGTGCGACCAGTATTTCTCCAGCGCTTCTTTTTGCGAAGCAGTCTGGCGGCCAGCACGGATGACAAAACTGCGCAGGGGCCGGTGATGCTCGGTACCGGCCTTATTGTTGTCGGAATCTGATCCGGAAATGCTCATGTTACTAACCTGCTTCAGAAACCCGTGTCAGAAAAATGTGCCGTCAATCGGTGACGATGCACTGGCATACAGTTTGCGCGGCATACGACCCGCCAGCCAGGCTTCGCGACCGCTGATCACAGCCTTCTGCATGGCCGAGGCCATCAGTACCGGGTCACCGGCTTCGGCAATGGCGGTGTTCATTAACACACCTTCACAACCCAGTTCCATGGCAATAGTGGCATCTGACGCGGTGCCAACGCCGGCATCCACAATAATGGGGACAGTAGCGTTCTCAAGGATCATGCGAATATTATAGGGGTTGCGAATACCCAGGCCTGAGCCGATCGGTGCACCCAGCGGCATCACGGCGATGCAGCCAATCTCTTCCAGGCGCTTGGCAATCAGTGGGTCATCGCTGGTGTAGACCATGACATCAAAACCGTCGGCCACCAGCTGCTCGGCGGCGACCAGGGTTTCAGTGACATTGGGGTACAGGGTTTTCTGGTCGCCCAGCACTTCCAGCTTCACCAGTTTATGTCCATCCAGCAGTTCACGCGCCATGCGACAGGTGCGCACAGCGTCGGCGGCGGTGTAGCAGCCAGCGGTGTTGGGCAGGAAGGTATATTTCTCTGGCGAAATAACGTCCAGCAGACTGGGTTCATCCTTGTTCTGGCCCAGATTCACCCGACGAATGGCAACGGTGATCATCTCGGCGCCGCTGGCCTCAAGTGCTGCCAGGTTCTGCTGAAAATCTGCATACTTGCCGCTTCCGATGATCAGGCGCGACTGGTAGGTTTTGCCGGCCAGAACCAGGGGTTTGTCTTGTCTGTGTTCGCTGTTTTGCATAAAGAATATCTCGAGCGTTTGCCGCAACGGGCAGGATTGGGACTGTCTCTTATACACATCTCCGAGCCCACGAGACAGGCAGAAATCTCG
>OJBX01000295.1_pt1 | contig 26451 bp, 23 predicted proteins | sample 1590751 | NCBI WGS metagenome assembly OJBX01 (sample SAMN05416780, study PRJEB24817) | seawater metagenome | isolation source: Sea water | place: Canada:Atlantic | collected 2013-07
TTCAGCAAAACCTTTAAAAAAGAGTCTTAAGCCAAGTTATAAAAAATTTATTGAGCCATTTAAAACTCAGCTTGATAACATAGAATTTCCTAATCAAAATAACCAACTAGTCGTTCAAAAATAAACAAAATGCCGTTACAAAATATAAACCCAACAACCACTAAAGCCTGGAAAAAATTAGCTTCTCATTTTTCAGAAATGGATTCTTTTTCCCTTAAAGCAGCTTTTAAAACAAGCCCTAACAGAAAGGAAGAATTTTCATTAGTTTTTAACGATTTATTGTTAGATTTTTCTAAAAACAGGATAGAACAAAAAACAATTGACTTATTGGTTGAATTAGCAAATGAAGTTGAGCTAAAAGATGCAATTGAGAACTATTTTTCAGGCGAAGTAATCAATGTTACAGAAGACAGAGCTGTATTACACACAGCTTTAAGGAGCAACTCTGAAGAAGAGTTGTTAATAAACAATAAAGATATTAGGCCTGAGATTAAAAAAGCACTAAGAAAGATAAGAGCTTTTTCTAACAAAGTAATCTCTGGAGACTGGAAAGGGTATACTGGAAAAAAAATAACAGATATTGTAAATATAGGAATTGGAGGGTCAGATCTTGGACCAGATATGATAGTTGAAGCATTACAGTTCTATAAAAACCATTTAACAACGCATTTTGTTTCTAATATAGATGGAGATCATGTTTCTGAAATTTTAAAGAAATTAGATCCCGAAACTACCCTATTTGTAATTGTTTCAAAAACATTCACAACACAAGAAACCATTACCAATGCTAACACTATTAAGAATTGGTTTTTAAAAGCTGCATCTCAATTTGACATTGCTAAACATTTTGTTGCAGTTTCTACAAATTTAGAGGCTATTGATGCTTTTGGGATAGATCCTAAAAATGTATTTCCAATGTGGAACTGGGTTGGTGGTCGTTTTTCTTTGTGGTCTTCTGTAGGGCTATCTATAAGTTTATCGGTAGGTTTTGATCATTATAAATCTCTATTAGACGGTGCAGAAAAAATGGATATCCATTTTAAGAATAGTGCCTTTGATCAAAATATCCCAGTAATTTTAGCGCTTTTAAGTATTTGGTATAATAATTTTCACAAGGCTGAGTCTGAAGCAATTCTCCCATACACTCAGTATTTAACAAAATTAGCACCGTACTTACAACAGGCAATTATGGAAAGCAATGGCAAAAGTGTAGATAGAAATGGAAATTTAGTAGACTATCAAACAGGAACTATTGTTTGGGGAAGTACAGGAACCAACATGCAACATGCATTCATGCAGTTAGTACACCAAGGAACAAAGTTAATCCCTTCAGATTTTATTGGGTATGAGACCTCCTTGTATGGATTAACAGATCATCATCAAAAATTAATGGCCAATTATAATGCACAAATGGATGCCTTAGCCTTTGGGAAATCTAAAGAGGAAGTTCATCTAGAGTTAAAGTTTACCGGAGATACCTCTTCAATTAACTCACTTCTACCTTATAAAGTATTTGAAGGCAACAGGCCAAGTAATGCCATTTTATTTAAAAAATTAACCCCAGAGTCTTTGGGAGAATTAATTGCGATGTATGAACACAAAATATTTGTACAAGGAGTCATTTGGAATATTTTTAGCTATGACCAATTTGGTGTAGAACTAGGGAAAGAGTTGGCAAAAAAGCTATTAAACAGCAATTAAAACCTACTCTTAAATATGACTATTGTTTTCACAATAATTTGTTAATAAAATCGTTGATATCTAATTCTCTGAAAAACAGATTTTTGTTCAATATAAACCTATATTTATTGAAGTTAATAATTTGTTAAAATTTAACATTAAATTAACATTGAAACTCTGAAAATGAAAGACTTTTGCAGAGAATTAATAACATTAATACTCAATAATGAAAAACTTTAAGAACTTATTATTCGCAGCTCTATTTTTAATAGCTGCTACAGTAATTGGCCAAACAAAAATTTCTGGTACCATCGTTGATGAAACGAACGAAGGATTACCAGGAGCAAGTGTTGTAATTAAAGGTACAACAAACGGAACAGAAACAGATTTTAACGGAGAATTTATGCTAACCGCTTCTACTGAAAGTGGAACTATCGTAATTTCTTATTTAGGTTTTAAATCTAAAGAGTTTGCATTTACAAGTGCAGGAGACTTAGGAAACATTAAATTAGAAGAAGATGGAAACATCTTAGAAGAAGTAGTATTAAGAGGTATTGTAGATATCGCTAAAGACAGACAAACACCTGTTGCTAAATCTACTATTAAAGCTGCAGAGATTCAAGATAAATTAGGTTCTCAAGAATTTCCAGAACTTTTAAACAATACTCCATCTGTATACGCAACCAAATCTGGTGGTGGTTTTGGAGATGCTAGAATTACTATTCGTGGTTTTGCTCAAGAAAACATTGCTGTTTTAATAAACGGAGTACCGGTAAACGATATGGAAAACGGTGCTGTTTATTGGTCTAACTGGGCAGGACTTGCAGATGTAACAACTGCTATGCAAGTTCAAAGAGGATTAGGTTCTTCTAAGCTAGCCATTTCATCTGTTGGTGGAACAATTAATATTGTTACCAAAACTACAGACTTAAAAGAAGGTGGATCTATTGTATCATCTGTTGGTAACGATGGGTATTTCAAAAACTTAGCTTCTTACAACACAGGAAAAAATGAAAATGGTTTTGCTGCTTCATTTTTAATGAGTAGAACTGCTGGTAATGGATATGTAGACGGAACAAAATTTGAAGGATTCAATTATTTCATTGGTTTAGGATGGGACAAAGGAGATCATAACTTCCAATTTATGTTAACTGGCGCGCCTCAAACACACAACCAAAGAACAACAAGTTTTTACAATATGGCTGATATAGGTGACTATTTACAATATGGTAAAAAATACAACTACAACCATGGGTATTTAAATGGTGAAGAATTTAACTGGAGACAGAATTTTTACCACAAACCAATTACTTCTTTTAACTGGTCTTGGGACATTAACGAAACTTCTTCTTTAACTACCTCTGCTTACGTTTCTTTTGGACGTGGTGGTGGAACTGGAGACATTGGTAGAATGGGTGGAAACTTTGCTAGTTCTAGTAGATTCAGAAACCCAGATACAGGATTAGTAGAATGGGATGAAATCGTAAAAGCTAACAGTGGTTTAGGTGGAAACTTTAGTAGTGGTTATTCTTACACTAACCCTGCTGATCCATCAACTGGTTTACAGATTGTAAATGATGACGAATTAAGAGATTCAAGTATGCCTGCAGGCCTAGAAAGAAGAAATGGAATGATTAGAAGGGCTTCTGTAAATTCTCATAACTGGGTAGGTGTATTGTCTAACTACAGTACTGAGATAAATGATAATTTAACCTTTGATGTTGGAATTGATCTTCGTTCTTACACAGGTCTTCACTACAGAAGAGTAGACAACTTGTTAGGAGCTGATGGATATAGAGATAACGATGATATCAACAACCCTTTAAATGTACAATCTACAGAATATAGTTCTGATTTAGCACAACAATGGAATGTTTTCAGAAGTACAGAAGATGAACAAAAAATTGCTTATAACAATGACGGTAAAGTTCGTTGGGCAGGAGCTTTTAGTCAATTAGAATATGTTTCAGATGATATTTCTGCTTTTGTTCAGGTTGGTGTTTCTCAACAAGGATTTAAAAGAATAGATTATTTTAACTATTTAGATTCTGATCCAGAGAGAGAAACAGGATGGGAAAATTTTGTAGGAGGAAATGTTAAAGGTGGTGTAAACTGGAATATTGATGAAAACCACAATGTTTTTGTAAATATGGGAGATTACTCTAAACAACCTTTTATAGATGCTGTTTTCTTAAACAACCAAAATATTGTTAACTCAAACCCAAGAAACGAAAAAGTAGCTGGTTTTGAATTAGGTTATGGATATACTTCTGAAAAGTTTAAAGCAAATTTAAATGTATATAGAACTGAATGGAAAGATAGATTCAAATCTGTAGGATACAGAGATGGTGATATTAGAGGAACTGCCGATCTTCAAGGAATAAAACAATTACATACTGGAGTTGAATTAGATTTTACTTATGATATAACTGACAACTTTAGAGTTGTTGGTATGACTTCTGTAGGAGATTGGGAATATGCAGGTAATGTATCTGGAACTGCTTTTGATCAAGATCTTCAAGCTGTTGGTACTGTCGATTTATATTTAGACGGTGTTAAAGTTGGTAACTCAGCTCAAACTACCGCAAGATTAGGTTTTGATTGGGAAGTTACAGACAACTTTAAAATTGACTACAGTCATCGTTATGCTGCAAAATTATATGCAGATATTAATACTGCAGATTTTGATAGTGTAGATAATGATGGATCTCTTCAATTACCTAGTTACTTTTTAGGTGATGTAGGAATGTCTTACAAATTTGATTTCAGAGATAATTCTGATTTAAAATTAAGACTAAATATCAATAATGTTGGAAATACTGAATATATTTCTGAATCATTGACTAATAATTTTGTAGGGCCAGGAGATGATAGCTACCGAGGTATCAACACAAACAACAAAGCCTTCTTTGGTTTTGGAACTACTTGGAACTTTACAGTAAGATATAACTTCTAAGAAGTTTTATAATAAAATTGAAAAACCATCTTTGATTCTAAATCGAAGATGGTTTTTTTATGAGTAAAATTTAGTACTTTTAAATTTTTAAAATTTAAAGTTATGATGAAAACCATTCATTCTTACTGGGCATATCTTGTTCTTATTATTTTAGCAGCAACAGTTGTGAATGCTCTTATTGGTCTGATTAAAAAAAGAAAATTTTCAGACAAAGATCTTCGCCTTGGCTTATTTACCTTAATTTTTTCACATATTCAAATCCTCATTGGTGTAGGATGGTATTTTTCTAGCCCTTACTATAACGCTTTAAAAACAGACGCAAGCAACGTAATGGGAGATGCAGCGACTAGACTGATGGCAGTAGAACACCCAATTATGATGATTTTAGCCGTTGTTTTTATAACCATTGGTTGGTCTAGACACAAAAAGAAAACAGAACATGCGGCAAGGTTTAAAACATTTGTAATTTTTTATGGTATAGGACTTCTTTTAATCTTATCAAAAATTCCTTGGAATCAATGGCCTATCGTTTAGATTTTCATTTTAATTCAACTCTACCACCCATCACTAAATGAAAATAATTAGTTACTTTTTTTCTTCAATTTTTGCATTGGTCTTTTTCATAAGCCTTTTAATTTTTCATCCATTACAATGGATAGGCCTAAAAATTGGATATCAGTCTCATAAAAACATGGTAGATATCCTCAATTGGGTACTAACAAAATCATTACTCATTATTGGAACTACTGTTCGTTTTACAGAAACCTACCCTATTCCAAAAAACACAAGCATCATTTTTGTGGCAAATCATCAAGGATTGTTTGACATTACGCCAATGATTTGGTATCTACGAAAATACCATACTAAATTTGTTTCTAAAATAGAATTAGGAAAAGGAATTCCAAGTGTTTCTATTAATCTTAGAAATGGTGGGGCGGCATTAATTAATAGAAGAGATCCTAAACAGGCATTAACAGAGTTGAAAAAATTTGGACAACGAGTTCATGACAACAAATGGTCTGCTGCAATATTTCCTGAAGGAACCAGAAGCGTTACAGGGAAACCCAAAAAGTTTTCTTTTAATGGTTTAAAAATGCTAGTAAAATACAATCCAGAGGCATATATAGTTCCTATTACAATTAATAATTCTTGGAAAGTGTTCAAGTATGGGAAATTCCCACTAGGAATGTTTAATAGAATTACAATTGACACACATAAACCACTAAAAATAGATTCACTACCTGTTGATGAACTACTACAAAAAGTAGAAGCAACAATAGTGTCTCGCATAAAATAACAATGAGCTTACAAAATATTCGAAAAGAAGTGATGAAAACACTTGAAAAAAACATCGACTCTTTTATTGATAGTTTTTTAATTCCGGCAGAAAAAATATGGCAACCAACAGATTTTTTACCAAACTCTCAAAAAGATAATTTCATTGAAGAAATAAAAGAAATACAAGAAATCTCTAAAGAATTAGATGATGACTTTTGGGTTGTTTTAGTTGGAGACACCATTACTGAAGAAGCGCTTCCAACCTATGAATCTTGGTTGTTAGATCTAGACGGGGTTACACAACATCCAGATAATGGTTGGGCAAAATGGATTAGAAATTGGACTGCGGAAGAAAACAGACATGGAGATACCTTAAATAAATATTTGTATTTATCTGGCAGAGTTAATATGCGAGAAGTTGAAATTACTACTCAGCATTTAATTTCTGATGGCTTCGATCTTGGTACAGCTACAGATCCGTATAAAAACTTTATATATACCAGCTTTCAAGAATTAGCAACTTATATTTCTCACAATAATGTTGCTAGAATTGCAAAGAAAAAAGGACATAAAGCCTTGGCTAAAATGTCTAAAATTATTGCTGGTGACGAAATGCGACATCATATAGCTTACACAGAGTTTGTAAAACAAATTTTTGCTATAGACCCAAGTGAAATGATGTTGGCTTTTCAGCATATGATGAAATATAAAATTGTGATGCCTGCTCTTCACTTAAGAGAATCTTTTGGTACTAAAGGTAGCTTGTTTAATGATTTTTCTACAGTAGCACAAAGAATAGGTGTGTATACCGGGTTTGATTATATAGATATAGTAAGGAAATTAAATTCTGCTTGGGAGATAGAAAAAATAACTGGCCTTACCGCAGAAGCTGAAAAAGCAAGAGATTATCTTTTAAAGTTACCGGATAGAATGTACAAAATTTCGGAACGAATTGTAATTCCAGACACAAAATTTCATTTTAAATGGATGAATCCAATATAACTAAAAACAGCTTTCAAATTTTCTTTTTGAAAGCTGTTTTTATTGAATTTTAAATGAATCTTTATCATTTAAAAATGATAGTTTTTTTCTTGTTTCTTCTTGTAATGTCTTAGAAATTACACATTGTAATAGATCTTCTTTTCCTTCGGTAGTTCTTGCAATTTCTTTCCCTAAGAAATCATAAGCAGTTGTATGACCATTGTATTGGTAACCGTTTGCATCTTCCCCTATTCTATTTACACCAATGCAATAGCTCATGTTTTCAATTGCTCTGGCTTTCAATAAAGTATCCCAAGCATCAATTCTAGCTATTGGCCAGTTAGCCATAAATAATAATAGATCATAATTATTGGTATTTCTAGACCATACTGGAAAACGAAGATCATAACAAATCAAAGGACAAATTCTCCATCCTTTAAAGTGTACAATCAATCGTGTACTGCCTGGAGTGTATAAGATGTCTTCACCTGCCAAACTAAACAGGTGTCTTTTGTCATAGGTTTCAATAAGGCCGTTAGGATGAACAAAAATAGCCCTATTAAAGTACTGATGATTTTCTTGAACTACAATACTTCCTACAATTGCAATGTTATTTACTCTTGCAGTAGCTATCATCCATAAAACGGCAGAGCCCTTCATCGTTTGGGCAATAGAAGCTGGCTGCATGGTAAAACCCGTTGAAAACATTTCAGGCAACACTATCAAATCAGTATCTGAGTCTAACTGAGCAATCTTGTGTTCAAAGAACATTAAATTTGCTGCCTGATCTTCCCAAGTTAGCTTGGCTTGAATTGCAACGATGTTTAATTCATTTTGCATGAAATTAATTTTTAAATAATACTATAAATTTAGCAATAGTATTTTGTACATTGTTTTCACAAAGTACTTTTTATTAATGCAAACTTTTATTTCCGAAACTATAGACGATATTCTTTTAAAACACTCTTCATTTGAAGATTGTGTTTTTGTCCTACCCTCACAAAGAGCCGGAGTTTTTGTAAAAGATACATTCAAAAATAAGATAGTTGAAGGGTTTTTACCAGAAATTTTAACGATTGAATCTTTTATTGGACAAATTTCTGAAATCTCTAAAGCAGATGCCATTCAGTTATTATTTCATTTTTATACTATTTATTGTGAGGTAGAGGAGCATCCAGATTCTTTTGATGTTTTTTCTTCTTGGGCTTTTGTAGTACTTCAAGATTTTAATGAAATAGATCAGTATCTTATTAACCACCAGGCAATTTTTGCCTACCTAAGAGATGTTCAACGATTAAAAAAATGGTCTGTAAAAGGTGAGTTTAAAGAAACTAGACTCATGAAAGACCATCTTATTTTCATGGAACGCCTTGGAATTTATTACACTAAATTCTACTCATTTTTATTAGATAAAAAAATAGGGTACCAAGGGTTAATGTATAGAGAAGCAACAACAAAAACTGCTGCATTTATAAACAAGCATCCTCATAAAAAATTCTTCTTTATTGGGTTTAATGCTTTAAACAAAGCTGAAGAGTTTTTATTTGAAGCTTTTTTAGAAAATGAACAATCAGAGGTTTATTGGGACATAGACCATACTTTTTTTGAGAGCAATCATAGTGCAGGAAGTTTTATTAGAAAATATAAAACGAAATGGAAATACTACGAAAAAAACGCATTAAAACAAATTAGCAATCATTTTATAGCAGAAAAAAATATTGAAATTATTGGAGCCACAAAGAATATCTCTCAATTGAAATATGCAGGAGAAATATTGGAAGGTTTCTCTGATCATCAAAACACTGCCTTAGTGTTGGGAGATGAATCTTTATTATCTGTTGCTTTAAATTCTATTCCAGAAAACGTAGATGCTATTAATATAACCATGGGGTATCCCTTACAAAACGTACCAACATCTCAATTAATTTCAGCTATTTTTCAATTATTTATCACACAAGATACCCTGCAAAGAACTGCAGCAAATGAATTTTATCATAAAGATGTAACTCGGTTATTTAAAAATTCTGTTATTTTTCAATTAGTTGGTAAAGAAGCTCAAGAAGTACTTGTAGCTATTCAGGAAATTATATCTAAAGAAAACACTTCTTTCATAGACTTGCCAACTATCAGTTCCTATTTGGCACCATTAGAAGACGAAAGTAGCACCGTAATTTTGGCTATTTTTAAACCAATTATTTCTGTAAATGAATTTATTTCTAGAATTTTAAACTTACTTGAGAATGCAAAAGATCATGTGTCTGTTTTAGAAAAAGAGTATTTATACCGTTTTTACAATGCATTTGCTCAACTACTAAATTTAAACAATTCAAAAAATTATTTTCAAAATATAAAAACCATCTATCAATTTTACAGACAAATTATTGCCAATGAAAAACTATCGTTTCAAGGAGAACCATTAAATGGTCTGCAATTAATGGGGATGTTAGAAACTAGGGTCTTAGATTTTGAAAATGTAATTATTACCTCTGTCAATGAAAATATAATTCCTTCTAGTAGCACTCAAAATTCATTTATTCCGTTTGATATAAAGGTAGAATTTGGATTACCTACTTACAGAGAAAAAGATGCTATTTATTCGTATCACTTCTTCCGGTTATTGCAAAGAGCGAAAAATATTTTTTTACTCTACAATACAGAGAATGATTCTTTTGGAAGTGGAGAAAAGAGCAGGTTTCTCTCTCAATTAGAATTAATGAGAACTGGTTTAACCTCAAAACGTATTGCCCCAAAAGTACTAACTGAAGCAAAAGAACAAAAACAAATAAGTAAAAATAAACAAGTCATAGAAAAATTAAGAGAATTGGCTATAAAAGGAATATCTCCGTCTGCAATAACCAATTATCTATACAATCCGATTGCCTTTTACAAACAGAAAATTTTACGAATTAGCGAGTTAGATTTAGTAGAAGAAACTATTGCCGCAAATACAATGGGTACAGTTATTCATGACACTTTAGAAGAATTATACAAACCATATATCAATCTATTTTTAAGCACAGATCATCTAGATATCATGATGAAAGAGTACAAAAAATTAGTTGCAAAATATTTCATAAAACACTTTAAAAATGGAGATATTACCACAGGTAAAAATAGATTGGCATTTGAAGTTTCTAAGCAGTTTGTAAAACGTTTTCTCTCTCTAGAAAAAAAGGTTTTAAAAGAAGGACATCAAGTAAAAATTTTAGGGACAGAACTAGCCTTAGAGACGTTTTTTACTGTTCCTGGAATAGATTTTCCAATTAAAATTAAAGGGATCGTAGACAGAATTGATGAGTTTGATGGAGTTACAAGAATTATCGATTACAAAACTGGAAAGGTAAATGCAGCCGATTTAAAAATACTAAATTTTGAAGAAATACAGACTGTTAAATATAGCAAAGCAATTCAAATTTTATTGTATGCCTTCTTGTATTCTCAGAATAATTCTTTGAAAACAAAATCCTCTTTAGAGGCTGGGATTATTTCTTTTAAAAATTTAAAAGGAGGTCTTTTAAAGATTAACTTCTCTTCAAAAGTAAAAAATCCTGATTATAGCATAACAGAGGAAAAACTTCAGGAATTCATGGAACAAATAAAACTTCTTTTACAAGAAATATACAATCCAGAAATTCCTTTTAAAGAACCAAAAACACTCTCTTATTCATAGTCTCATTTTATAATAAAGACTAGTTGCAGTTTTTATTTCTGGTGTATCCAAAATGAGCAATTTTCCACGCTTTATCTGTTTTTACTAAATAAAATAAATCTACACCACAGTGTGAAAAAGAACCATTTAAATAGAAGTCATAAGGAGCCCAAACAGAAGCAATAAACCCATCTGTTAGTACATTTGCATCCCAGTATCGTTCTCTAAATTGTTCTGAAGTTTTTGGATTCATTCTCAATGAAATAGATTGATCATTGTCTATGACAACAGATGACCCGGAGCCGTCTTTGTCAATATTTGTAACAATTCTATTAATTCCTTTATAGAGTATTGCATCAAAAATACTTTTGTCTTTTGTATTTACTGCCAACATAAATTGGTCAATAACAGCTAGAATTTCTTTTTTATCAATTCCTGTAGCAACTGCTCCAAAAGGTTCTTGAGAATAATTCTCTGGTGGAGTTATTGATAATGATTGTGAAAAGAGAAAACCACATTTTAAGATACATGCTAAGAAGAGAATTTTTTTCATTTTTTGTGAGTTTTAAACTAACTTAATATAATTGTTGATGCTTTATTAACAAAACACTAAAAACCCAAAAGAGACCTTTACATCCTAATTTGGGTTTTTATATAATTTAATATTATTTCTTTCTACTCTAGAATCTATTATTCTTTGATAAGGCGAATTATAAAATTTTTGTTGATTAACCCAATATATATTCCAGAACTCAACTCTTGTGATCTAAGTTGAATTGTTTTTGAGTTTGGGGTCATTGAAATCACTAGCCTTCCTTGAAGATCATATATATCAGCAGATGTAATTATCTTAGAAGCATTTATATACCATATGTTTTGTGTTGGGTTTGGATATAATTTAATCTCGTTTTGAAATAAATCATTTGAGGAAATTCCAAGACTAGTACCATAAAAATAAATAATACCATTTTCTTTGAGATAATAAGTTATTTGAGGGTCACCTATATTTCCTACTAAATCAGTAACAATTAATTCAATTGTAAAATAACCATCTTCTAAAGAAGCAAAATCTATTCCTTCTAGATTGAAACTACTTTCATCTATATAACCTTCTAGATATATATCAGAAATTCGATCTAAAGAATCAGAAGTATTTTCTATAGTTACATCATAGGAGCCTCCAATATCTTGCTCTTCAACAACCACATCAATAATAATATCATCTAAGTTGCTGGTGCCATCGTCTTGAATATTTGAACTTGAATAATACGAGGCAGGGTAGAAAGTATCTTTTATATATTCTGTACTTATTGTTGCTATTAGTTGATCTTCAGTGTCTGTAACTTGAACAGTAAACATAATATTCCCATCTAAAACTCCAGAAGTGTTAATCTCATTTAAATTAATACTATCTGCTTCAAAAACTCCAGTTCCTTGAACTACAGCACCTCCTGTTAAGCTATAAATTGTATAAATGTAATTTAACCCTTCACAAGGAGAACAACTTATTGAGGCTGAAATATTCTCTACATTTGAAGCATTCACATAGTCGCTCAAGATTTCTGCAGCGAGAGCTTCATCAAGCTCTACATCAGATTCAATAATATCAAACCTTACTAATTCCACAAAAGAATAACGTTTAATATTTCCTGCTCTATCCCTAATGTCAGCTGAGGCCATACCCCATACTCCAGGTGCTGAGCCGGCTGGGAGAACTAAATCAAAGTGATAAACAGCCCAATTAGAATTTAAATCGGGGTTGAAGTCATATAAATCTAATTCTGGATGATTCATTGTTGAATTACCTGTTTGAAAACTATGATCTCTTCCTAAAGGATCTCTTAATACAAATCCAACAGAAGCAACACCAGATTCATGACCTTCATAATCAGATAAATCTCTTGCTATCATAGTAATATCTACTCTAGTCTCACCATTTGGAGCTACGGGATTGGTAGGCTCCGCTAGAATTGTAATGTTGTTTAAATCTAATTCTGGTCTTAAATAATCAGGATATAATGTTTCTACATAAATACTATCTCTAACATCTTTAAATTCTTTAAGTCTCCTACTCTCCGGTATGTGATAATCTGTGGTATCATTTACAAAATACGTGTTAGAGTAATTTCCTCCAGAATCGGCCATGTTAATCGCAGAAACTGCATAATATCCAGACGGAAACCATTCAGGTATAGCAAGGTACTGTTCAAATATTTTATTGCTATTGTAATCTTCTTCCCACTCAGGTGTACCCCAATTTGAAGGATTTCCTTGAATTTGTTTTTCATATACCTCTGCCTCAGGGTCATCTAAAGTTGGATGAATAATCCTTGTAATTGTTCTATTCATTGGGCTATTGTCATACACTGTATAAGCATATTTTATAGCCTGCATTAAAACCCCGTTTTCTTCATCACTTGGTTGAGTATCATAATTAGAGTCAAAATAACCTTCCTGTACCTCCATTGTTAAATCATAATTCCATGATGGTGGTAAGATATCCTCTAATGGGTTTTCTAAATATAATTTCCATCCAATAGTAGATGTATTTTCATAACGTTGATTTCCTACCTCATCAGAGATATTAAAAGAGGTTAAATTCCAATAACCACTCTTCTCAAGTTTAGAGAAAGTTGTAGTTCCAACTAATATAGAATCTAGTGCTTGACCGTTCTCAGTACTCATCCCTATATCATGAATTGTTCCAGATGTAGATGATAAACGAATATAACCACTAGCTGCACCGTCTAGATTAGGATCTATAGAATTTAAAGTTGCTCTTATAGTTACTTGTTTGTCTTCCTCTGGCGCACCAGTAACATCAATCTCCATTTTGGTTACCTTCCCTGGAAATACATAATCTGGGAACAAGTTATATACCGTAAATGTTAACTCTTCTGGGATCATTGCCACGTATCTAGTACCGTGCATTATTCTATCTCTTATAAACTCATACTTTTGAACAGAAACTGTTAAAAGAGCATCTGGATTGGTAAGGTAGAAAGCAATGGATTCTGCCATATCTTCATTTGGATTTAAAAGATGTGCATACGGAGAAACAAAAGCTGTTGTTTGCGATGTAGACCATCCTGATGCTGATGATGGATCTTCAAACCATCCACCAACTTCTGTCCAATCATCTTTTAATTCTTGATCAAAAGCATATGCCCATAAAAAGTGAGCTTTCTCATGTAATATTAACCTTCTTACATCATTAATTTCACCTGTAAATGCCTTACTCATCCACTCTATTGTATTAAAAGAAGTCCATGCTATAGCTGCTGCATCGGGATATTGCGGATTGTCTTGACCATTAATTCTTCTGACTAAATATTGAAGCCCTTGCTGTTTATGAAAACCATCTGGTAGCTCTTCAAACATTGCTAATATCTCCATCTTCTCTTCATTAAAAAATTCTTGAAAATTTGAAGAATCTTCGCCCATTAAATCCTCTGTCTCTTGGTTAGGCAACATAAACCTTACTCCAAAACTCTCTTGCGCAATCCAATTGACCATTTCGTTATTTGACCCAAAGTCAGTAATAAAATTAACAATTGCTTTATATAATCTTTTTGAATAAAACTTCCCTTTTATTCCGTCTACAGTTACAATTTGGGGTGATGCATAGGTAAAAGCGTCTTTTCCAACTCTTGCTATCTTAATATTGTCTACAGTAGATAATTCTAAATCTCTGTCTAAAATATCATTTGATAAAGTGAAAATCCCTGTAACATTTTCTCCAGTCTCAAAATTAACCTCATTACCTTCGCCAAAGGGGTTAAAGGGAAGTGATTCAAACATTTTATATAATCTGTAGCTATCATCAGTAGACCAAGATTCCTCTTCATCAGATAATACAACCCCATATTCGTTTCTTAATTTTATAGATGAATAATCATCCGGAACAGGAACTGTGTCATTTAAAACAATAATCTCTGTTGGTTCATTGATATAAACCTGAGTAGCATGACCAACATAACTGTCATCATCTTGCCAGGTATAACTGTAATCTTCGCCTGTTGCTTGGGTTAGTGTATAAGTGGCGCTTGTATCGTCCGGAACATTAATCAATTGGGATGAGGGATAATAATATCCTGTTCCATCCAAGAATAATGCCCATTGACCTTCACTTAAATCAAAACTTACAGTTACTGGGCTATCATTCTCATTTAGTGCCCATTCTTGAAATTGACTTTCTACACCTTTTTGTAAAATAATTCTTATAGAATCACCAACTGCTAGTCCTTCTATATTGACATCAAAATTATTTTGAGAAAAAGAACTATTTAAAAATAAAAGAAAACACGAAAAAAAAGTAACACCTCTCATAAATAAGTTTTTATTAATAAACAAATTATATAATGGGGATATAACAAAAATAACTAATTTAAATTTAGCACATATCTAGTACACATAAGTCGGTAGTAAAATAAATAAAAGTTTACTTTTTGGTTTTAAACTTTATAAATGGAGCATATCGGACTATAACAACTCTATTTCTACTTTTTATCAATCCCTTTAAAACCTCAATTTACTAAATAAAATCAACACAATTTAGTATTAATAAGCTCTATCGTTAGTTGAAGTAAATTGAATCAGTATTAAATAAGTTTACTAAATGCAGAAAAATATTTACAAACATTCAAATTATAATTACGTCTGTTTTAGTATGATTTACAGCTATATCTAAATATTTCACTAAACAATAATTCACAATAACAATGTATTTAACTTCAATAAAAAACAGTAATTGAAATCATTTTTTTAATTAATATTTATTTTCATAGATTTATAATCAAATTCGGATAAAATATTTGTTTTAAAATTCAAAAATTATGACTCTTATTAATAAAATATTATTGGTGCTTAGTATATCATTATGCTTTTCATCTTGTGAAAGCAAAAAATCAACATCAGTACAAACTTTTGCTGATTTAGACTTAAAAAGAGGTGATTTATTGTTGTGTGGAGATCCAAATTTTGGTGAGGTTAGTTTTTCATTATCATGTAGGTATGACCTTCGTGAAACTTTTAACTTAGGTTTATCTTTAATTCACTCATTCGAATATGCAGAGGCTGAAAAAGCATTTGTTAGTATTTTAGACCAAGATTCAGAATGTCTAATGGCCTATTGGGGAACAGCTATGAGTATTTTAAATCATCCTTTATCGCTTAAACAAAATCCAGAATCACTAAAAAGAGGGGAAGCATTACTTAAAGTTGCACAGACATTAGCTCCAAATAATGATCGCGAGAAAGATTATATAGATGCTGTTAGTATTTACTTCAAAGATTGGCAAACTTTAGACACGCAAACCAGAAAACTAAAGTATGAAAGTAAGATGAAGGAATTATATGTCAAATACCCTGGTGATGTTGAAACTGCTGTTTTTTATTCTTTAGCTATACTTGCTACAGCTGATTTAAATGATAAGACATATAGTAAACAAAAAGAATCAGGTGAAATATTAGAAGATCTATTCAAAACAAATCCTAATCATCCAGGAATTGCACATTATATAATACATAACTACGATTCACCAGAACTTGCTAATTTAGCTCTTAAAACTGCGCGCCAATATTCGGTTATTGCTCCAGCATCTGCTCATGCTCAACATATGCCATCACACATATTCACACGTTTAGGACTTTGGGACGAATCAATCAAATCTAATATAGACTCTGCAAACTCTGCAGTTTGCTATGCTGAGTCAGTCAACCCAAATGCGAGTTGGGTAAGTGAAATACATGCTATAGACTATCTAGTATATGCATATCTTCAATTAGGAGATAACGCTAAAGCAAAGTTGGAAATGGATAAAGTAAAAGAAATTAAAGAAGTTTTCCCTAAAGATCATTTTGCGTCAGCATATGCGCTAATTGCAATACCGGCAAGGTTAGCTGTTGAAAATAAAAATTGGGAATTAGCTACTAAACTTGAATTACCTAACACAAATTTAGATTGGGATAAAGCAACATGGCCTAAAGCAATATTACATTTTTCAAGAGCATTAGGCTTTACAAATACAGGAAATTCTTTAGCAGCACAAAAGGAATTAGAAATTTTGATTTCTTTAAGAAATCGGTTAAATGAAGCTGAAAATATTTATGAATCAGGACAGGTTACAATTCAAATAGAAGCTATTAAAGGATGGATAGAATATTCAAAAGGAAATGCTGATAAAGCAATTGAATACATGAAATTAGCTTCAAATTTAGAAAGCGAAACTTCTAAAGCAGCTGTTACTCCAGGTGAAATTATTCCTGCTGATGAATTATTAGCAGATCTATATTTGGCATTAAACAGACCAGAAGATGCTCTTAAAGCATACAAATTAAATTTAAAAGGACACCCTTCCAGGTTTAACGGTATTTATGGAGCTGCTAAAGCTGCCCAACAACTTAATGACACAAAATTAACTGCTTATTATTTCGAAAAATTGATTAAACTAAGTGAAAATATTAATAGCTCACGACCTGAAATTTCAGAAGCAAAAGAATTTTTAGCAAATAATTCAAATTCTAAAAATGTATAAGAATCGTTTAATTTTTGTATTGATTTTAACTCTTGGTTTATTTTCATGTAGCGAAGATGGTAAAAAACAACTACCTGTTTATAATCCTGTAGATTTTAAACTAAAATTGGTAGATAAAAGTATGAGAAATATAAGTCAAAATCATACTGTGGCAGATTTTAGTTTAACTAATCAAAATGGTATTAATATAACTAATAAGGATTATGAAAATAAAATTTATGTAGTTGACTTTTTTTTTACTAGTTGCCCTAGTATCTGTCCTATTATGACTAACAATATGGTTAAAATACAAGATGAATTTATTAGTAATGATGATATAATGTTATTATCTATGTCTGTAACTCCTGACATTGATAATGTTCAAGTTCTTAAAAAATATGCTATTGAAAAAGAAGTAAATGATTCTAAATGGAACATTACAACAGGATCTAAAAAACATATTTATGAGTTAGCAAGAAAAAGCTATTTTGCTGTAGTTGAGCAAGGAGATGGGGGGCTTCAAGATTTCATACATACTCCTAATTTTATTTTAATTGATACTAAGAAACAAATACGTGGTATTTATGATGGTACTGATGATGATGAAATTTCTAGATTGATAAAAGATATTAAGATTTTAAAAAGTTAGTTTTTTTCATTGAAAAAACTAAAAACACCCCAATTAATTAATTATTATTAATTAGTTGAGGTGTTACAAAGTGGAGCATATCGGATTCGAACCGATGGCCTCTACACTGCCAGCGTAGCGCTCTAGCCAACTGAGCTAATGCCCCATATAATTATTGTCTTCCACTTAAGATTAACAAAGGAATAGAACAGTGAAATTCAGATTTAAGTACCGTGTTTTTTTCCCAGAGTTTCTGAAAAAACCCTTTTTTACGTCTAAAAACACATAATAAATCAGGGTTATTAGATTGGAAATGTTCTAAAACTCCTTGAAAAGTAGTTACATTTTCTGAGGTAGAGAATGTGTTTTGAAGTGCTTTTAATGATGCATCTACTACTAAATCTTCTTCTTTATATTCGGGCGTTTTAACCAACAACAAGTTTATTTTAGTTTTAAAAAGGCTTTTAATTTCTTGCAATGGAGTTAAGACATCTTGTTGCTCTAAAATTCCTGATTTAAAAGCTGTTAGGGCTACTTTAAATGGACTAAACTTATAATGTTCAGGAACAATTAAAACAGGTATTTCTGTTTGCTTTACAATACTTCCTGATGTGCTTCCTAAAAAAACCTCTTCTTTTATAGAATTACTTCTGGGCCCTACCACAATTAAATCTATTCCTAATTCTTCATGAACTGAATTAATACTTTCTACTGTGCCTCCCTTTGCAGAAATCATTTTAACATCTACTCCTTTGGTGGCTACAGAACTAATCATTGTCTGTATGTATAAGTTGGTTTCTCTTTCTAAAATATCATTAATATTAATAAATGTTCCTGCTTTAGAAAGCACTTTATACGCTCTAAAAACAAAGACTTTAGCACCTGTCTCTTTAGCAAAATCTATCGCATATTGCAATGTGTTAGACGCGTTTTCTTTGGAACCTATAGGGACTAAAATATGATTCATATTTCTTAGAAATTAAGTTAGCATTGTAGAATTTACAATTCTAAAACAAAGGTACATTTTTTTGAATGATCTAAATTTCTTCCAATGTCAAATTGTAACTTTGTCTTTGAATATTTTTTCTCTTTTGAAAACAGACATTAGTTTTAAACGAATTCATCAACTTGCAATTCCTGCTTTAATTGCTGGTATAGCAGAACCCCTTATCTCTATAACTGATACCGCTATTATTGGTAATATAGATTTTAACGCAAAAGAAAGTCTTGGTGCTATTGCCATTGTAGGGTCTTTTTTATCGATGTTAATATGGGTCTTTGCCCAAACAAGAAGTGCGGTTTCATCTATTATTTCAACCTATTTAGGAGCTCATAAACTAGAAGAAGTAAAAACATTACCCGCCCAAGCAATTTTAATTATAGTAAGTCTAAGTATTCTAGTAATTTCACTTACCTACCCTTTTGCTGAATATATTTTTAAAATATATGGTGCAGAACAACGCATATTAGTATATGCTGTAGAGTACTTTAAAATACGAATAATAGGATTGCCATTTACGCTGTTTGTTTTTACTATTTTCGGAACTTTTAGAGGACTTCAAAACACACTTTACCCAATGCTTATTGCCATCTCAGGAGCTGTTTTAAATGTTCTCTTTGACTGGATTCTTGTCTATGGAGTAGAAGGATGGATTCCTGCTATGAATGTTAAAGGAGCAGCCTATGCTAGTGTTATCTCTCAAATAGTAATGGCCATTTTGGCAGGGTATTTCCTTCTTAAAAAAACATCCATAAGTTTAAGGTTTGTGCTACCGTTTAACAAAGAAATTCCAAGACTCATAAAAATGGTTTTTGATTTATTTTTAAGAACTATTGCATTAAATGCTGCGTTAATTTTTGCAGTTTATAAAGCCACCAGTTATGGAACAGATGCCCTAGCAGCTTACGGAATTGGAATTCAATTGTGGTTATTTGGAGCCTTCTTTATAGATGGGTATTCTAGTGCTGGAAATATTTTATCTGGGCGTTTATTAGGCGCTAAAGAATATGACACATTACTAAAATTGGGGAAAAAATTAATTATTTACGGTCTTTTTACTGGGGTTTTTCTTGCAGGAATTGGTTTTCTGTTTTATAATTTTATAGGAGAAATTTTTATAAAAGACACCGCTGTTCTTCGTAGTTTTTATGATATTTTTTGGATCATCTTAGTCATGCAGCCCATCTGCGCCATTACCTTTATTTTTGATGGAATGTTTAAAGGAATGGGTTATACAGCATTCTTAAGAAATCTATTACTACTCTCTACACTTCTAGTGTTTATACCCTCATTACTAATTTTTGATGCTTATAATTATAAACTACTAGGCGTTTGGTTTACTTTTTCACTATGGATGATTGCCAGAGGAATGCCTTTACTAGTGAAATTTAGAAGAAAGTTTTTGCCCTTGGTGGAAAAGAAGTAATTTTGGAGAAAATATTTTCTATGAGTACAATTAGAATCACCAAACAATTTAATTTTGAAACCGGTCATGCCTTATATGGCTATGATGGAAAGTGTAGAAATGTACACGGTCATAGTTATAAGCTCTCTGTAACAGTATCAGGAACACCAATTGATGACAGTTCTCATGTGAAATTTGGTATGGTGATTGACTTTACTGATTTAAAGAAAATTGTGAAAGAAGAAATTGTAGATCAATTTGATCATGCTACTGTTTTTAATAAAAACACACCACATGTAGAATTAGCAAAAGAACTAAGTGATAGAGGTCATCATGTTATTTTAGTAGATTACCAACCTACTAGTGAAATGATGGTGATTGATTTTGCAGAAAGAATACAGAGTAGACTTACCAAAAATATTCAATTATTTTCCATAAAACTCCAAGAGACAGAAACCTCTTTTGCAGAATGGTTTGCCAATGAAAATGAATAAAAAACAGCGTCTATTTGTGAGATGCTTATTTAACAATTATATTTAAAAAAAACTTTATGAAAACACTTAAATTTATATTATTCACACTTATCGCAACAACAATACTAAGTTGTTCAGACAATTCTACTGAGCCAGCCTTTATCTTGTCTAATGAAAGTTTGGCAGGAGACTATGACATTACTGTTTTAAATATAGATATAGAAACTACTGCTGAAGTTGCCGGAGTTGCCGTTACCATATCTAATACTGCCATTGTTGGGGATACTTTTCAGGTAGATGTTATCTTCAATACTGATGGAACTTATTCTGCAAGTGGCCAGTATAGAGTTGTTTCAACCGTTACTCCTGTAGGAACAGCCCCTATAACAGATACTGAAATTATAGTATTTAGTGACTCAGGGTCTTACTCCGTTAATGCTGTAGACGATACTATTACCTTTATGGCTCTAGGTGATACATTATTAGCAGGTACTTTTAACGTTACAGTTTTTAATGAAACCTCGGTTACGCTTAGCCAACAAGTTGAAGAAACTATTGGTGATATTACATCTTCAATTAATATGAATTTGAGTCTAGAAAGAAAATAAAAATTATTAATTATTTTCCATTAAACTTATTCATAGTATTGTTAATACCATCTGTACCAAAAGACAAGATGGCGTTTGTTGCTATAGGAATTCTTTCAATAAGTTTACTTTCTTCTTCTTTAGTCCATTGGCCCAGAACAAAGTCTGCCTGACGTCCTTTAGAATAATTTCCTCCAACACCAAAACGAAAGCGATTGTATTGCTGTGTGTTTAGTTTTTCTTGAATGTCTTTTAAACCATTATGACCTCCGGCACTTCCTGATGTTTTTATTCTTATAGATCCAAAATCAATATGCACATCATCAGTTACAATACAAATATTTTCTGCCAGAATTTTCTCTTGAGTCATCCAATATTTTACTGCCTTTCCACTTAAGTTCATATAAGTGCTGGGTTTTACTAAAATGAAGGTTCTTCCTTTGTGTCTAAATCTACTAATATCTCCTAGTTTTTCTGTTTCAAACCTACTATCTTGATCTTTAGCAAGTGCATCTAAAACTTGAAACCCAATATTATGTCGTGTGTTTGCATAGGCATCACCAATATTTCCAAGACCAACAATTAAAAATTTTTTCATCACCTCTTGTTTAGTTTCTAATTGTTTATTAAAAAAGAATTTTAAGATATTCATCTTGTAAAAATAAGAAAATAAAAAAAGCGCTACACACGTGTAACGCTTTTCTAAATTTTATACTCTTGTACCAATCTATACTTGAAATAAGTTTAGATTATTCAGCTGCAGCTTCTGTTGCTTCTTCTGCAACTTCAGCATCCTCTGCTACTTCATCATCTACTGCATTACGTGAAGTTCTAACCTGAACAACTACCGTATTGTCTGGATGCATAAATGTATAGTCATCATTAAAAATTTGAGTAACAAATAGTTTACTTCCTATTTTTAATTCTGAAATATCAGCAGTAACATAATCTGGTAATTTAGATGGTATTGCTTTAATTTTTAATTTACGATTTGTAAAACGTAAAGAACCTCCATTTAAAACTCCTGGAGATGTTCCTGTTAATTTTACTGGAATATTCATCGCTACTTCTTTACCATCAAATAACTGATAGAAATCTATGTGTAAGATTCTGTCTGTTACTGGATGAAATTGGATATCTTGTAAGATAGCCGAAATTTTCTGTCCGTCTAGTTCAATCATTGCAGTATATACATTTGGTGTATATACCAATTTCTTAAATAATTTTTCTTCTGCAGAAAAATGAACTGATTTATCTCCTCCGTATATAACGCAAGGAACCATACCAGCATTACGTAAGGCTTTTGTTGCTACTTTACCTACGCTTTCTCTTTTTGATCCTTTGATTGTAATTGATTTCATTACTTTTTATTAATTATTATTACTTGTTTTTGTCAACAACCTTTTTGGTGGCTGAGCGTAGCCGAAGCTACATTAAAAATTGGTCACTTATCGATGTATTGTGCTGAACTTTCTTCATAACATCAGCGAATAAGGGCGCGCAAGTTACAACTTTTATTTTAGAAATCTTCCTCTTTAATGGAATGGTATCAGACACAATTAGCTCTGTTAATTTAGAGTTTTGAATCTTATCATACGCATCTCCAGACAAGATTGGATGCGTACAAATTGCTCTTACACTTAGGGCACCTCTATCCATCATTAAATTGGCTGCTCTAGCAAGAGTTCCTCCCGTATCTATCATATCATCTACTAGAATAACATTCTTCCCTGTTACGTCTCCTATTAATTCCATATGGCCAATAACATTGGCTTTCTTTCGCTGCTTGTAACAGATAACAACATCAGACATCAGATATTTAGAATAAGCATACGCTCTTTTAGAACCTCCCATATCTGGTGATGCAATTGTTAAATTATCTAATTTTAAATCATTGATATACGACATAAAAATAGTGGAGGCATATAAATGATCTACTGGTTTTTCAAAGAATCCTTGTATCTGATCTGCATGTAAATCCATGGTCATAATTCTAGTAGCTCCTCCTGCTTGCAATAAGTTTGCCACTAATTTAGCTCCAATAGCAACTCTTGGCTGGTCTTTTCTGTCTTGACGAGCCCATCCAAAATACGGCATTACTGCGGTAATATGTCTTGCAGAAGCTCTTTTTGCTGCATCTAACATCAATAACATCTCCATTAAATTATCTGCAGTTGGAAATGTAGACCCAATAATAAAAACTCTTCTTCCTCTTACAGATTCTTCAAAAGCAGGCTGAAATTCTCCATCACTAAAATGTGTTGTTTTTACTTTTCCCAGAGGCACTCCATATTCTTTTGCAATTTTTTCAGCTAGTACCATGCTTTGCGAACAGGCAAAGAGCTTTGGAGATAATTCGTTTTTAGACATTTAGTTGTGTGTTTGTTAGGTTAGTTTTTGATGTATAAAACAAAAGTAAAATTATTTGACGAGTTTTTGATATTAAATCCCACAATCATAAAATATTTTTTAGATTTGCAAACTATTACTGTTGCTCTAGTGCCTGCCTGTCGGCAGACAGGGCGGAATTAAAAACCATAATTAATTATGGAAATTATTAAAAAATTAAAATATGTTCTGGGTATATGCGATTTCTAGTTTGAATCGTAATTATATTTACGTAGGTTTAACCTCTGATTTGGAAAGTCGTATTGCTAGGCACAATAAAGGCTATGAAAAAACAACCAAACCATATTGTCCTTTCGTTTTATTATTTTCTGAACAAGTAAATACTAGAACTGATGCTAGAGAACGAGAAAAATATTGGAAATCTGGGATTGGCAAAGAAAAGCTTAGACGACTCAGAAGTCCTAAATAATGCTCGAGTGGCGGAACTGGTAGACGCGCTGGATTCAAAATCCAGTTTTTTCGGAAGTGCGGGTTCGATTCCCGCCTCGAGTACACAAAGGAAATCCCAAGAATCTAATTCTTGGGTTTTTTGCTTAGGTACAACATAGGTACAACAAATGTTAAGTTTAAAAACTTATAAGTTATTAGCTTCATAACACGAAGGTCAAAAGGACAGGCTCTGCTTTTTGTTTTATAATTAGTTAAAAGTAACACTTTCATCTTGATGAAGTTTTCAATCTTCCCGCCCTTTATTTTTTAAGCCAAAGGGATAATAATTGGATTCTTCTACAATTTCTATATCTGTTGAAGAGCTATTATTTGGATTGGTATCTCTATAAGAGAGACGTACGCTTCCTAAATGATCTACATAGCTTACACATAACTAAATTGACAAGAACCTGAAACAAGTTCAGCTTTCACATATTATCCTTAGGAATGGGAAAAGAAATGTAAATCTCCATTTTCAAAGAACATAAAACAAACTACTGCATTCTACAGTAGTTTGTTCTTTTTAGTTTTGCACGGAAAATATTTCCGCGCTATCACTCTTGTGTGTTCATATCCGCGCCATCGGATTTTTTCGGAAGTGCGGGTTCGATTCCCGCCTCGAGTACGAATAAATCAAAAGCAAGCGAAAACATATCGCTTGCTTTTTTATTTTTGTGATGTTTTGATTTTCAAAGCGACGCTTTTGGGAAAAATAACCGAAGGGTGTTAATCCCACCTCGAGTATAAATAAAAACTTAAACAAAAATTGAATTATTAATAATTGTATCACTCATACTATATTCTCTGGAGTGTTCCTCTATTCTGAAACAATTGGGTTTTAAAATTTTAGTGTAACCTTCATCATACCAAATTTGTTGAAGTATCTGTTTAGATTCAAATTCGTAGCAAGCCTGGTCGTAATCAGTTATTTCTCCTTTTAAAAAGTCTAAATTCAACTCCTAAAAATTTATCCTCATTTGAATTAAAAAATAAACATAAGAGCGTGAAATACGATACCCTGTTTCTGTCATATAATTTCATTAATTTTTTTATTGAGTCCAAATGATATTTTTTCAATTTCTGTAATTCTAAAATCATGTTTCCCTCTTTCCATTTTGGAAATCATGTAACTAGAAAGATTGCATTTTTTTGCAAGATCTGATTGAGATAATTTAAGTTCTTTTCTAAATTTTCTAATATTTTCACCAACTGTTTGCGGTAATAAAGAATGCCAAATTACAGTTTCAATCATTTATTGTTAATATATTCTTCCCTAATTTTCATAATATCAAATCCCTCTGCTTTTAATAAAGTTTTGCTTTGTCCCCAGCCTCTAGATGAATTATATGTCCCCATGGCAAAAGATGGGATATTCCCTAATACTGAACCATCTAAACTAGATTCAACTACTTCAACAATATTTAAAAAATGAAATAAATTTAATAGATCAATTGCAACCCTAACCTTAATTTTAGAATTTACAATTGAAAAAAGATTACCATTTTTATCAAAAAGAAGGGAGTCAATTACTAAAAATTTCTTTTTTTCATTACTGAAAAACTGAATTACTTCAATTAGTGAATCATTTAACTTTTTATTTGAATCTGTTTTATTTTTTGATTCTTTCAGTTCAATTTTAAACTGCTTAATTTCGTTTTGTAATATTTTTATCTTCTTATTAGTTTCCTTTAAATCATTATTTTCTTTTATCAACTTTTTTAATTGATTTTTATCTTCGTTTAAAATATTTAGAATACTAATTTTTAATTCATTTAAGCAATTTAATGATTTTTGAAATAGTTTATCTTTTTCATAAAAAAACTCATAATGAAAACCTGACTGTCCCATACCATAGTCGAATCGTTCTTGGTCAATCTCAATTCCATCAACATAATCAATTAAATCCGTGAATGTATATATTTCATAGTTTACCTTTTTATTTAATAATTTTTTCCATGGTAAATCAACTCCAATTTCTCTAAACTCGATAATTAAATCCTCAATAGACATTGCTACTTCTGCAAAATCACCCTCAATCCATTCAAACTCAGAAATATTTAAACTAGTACTAACTTCAGCAATTAAATTTCGACCCATTTAAGTTATTGTAATAAGACCTACAATATAGTGTTTAAATTCAAAAAGGGAAACAGCAACAGTAAAGTGGGTACTATGTATAGTTTAATTCCCTATTAGTAATATAATTATAGTAAACAAAGGACTTACATTGTTATTTGATTATTAGACCAATACCCTCTGCTTATCAGAAACCCCTTTAATTCACTCAGTTTAATCAATGCTTTATAAAATGAGTTCGATTTTATAAACCTAAGGTGTACTTTTAAAAAACTCAACTATTTTATTATAAATAGATTGAGGTTTTATTTTTTTGAAAACATTTTATTCGAAGCTAAAACTAATCATCAGATTAGATTTCATTCTTAATAATATTAGTTTTGTT
>OJBX01000296.1_pt1 | contig 26397 bp, 25 predicted proteins | sample 1590751 | NCBI WGS metagenome assembly OJBX01 (sample SAMN05416780, study PRJEB24817) | seawater metagenome | isolation source: Sea water | place: Canada:Atlantic | collected 2013-07
GAGATTTCTGCCTGTCTCGTGGGCTCGGAGATGTGTATAAGAGACAGGTGTCAGGTCATGGGTGGCAGCGAAGCAGCCAACCTGACCGCAATGCCGGACACCACGCTGGCCGACGAGGCGGTTCACGTCGCCTACTGTAATGATGTGTTCACCTGTGCCGGCCTCAGTGCCTGCAAAGGCAACGCCAATAATAGCTGCGCTGGACAGAACACCTGCCATGGCATTGGTTTTGTCGGTGTTTATACCGGCGACAAGGCGCTGTCCGAATCACTGTGCGAGAAGCTCGGCGGCACCGTTCTGTCGTCGCTGTAAAGCAGACCACTTTTGCGGGGAGGCTTATGCTGGGTTTCGGTATCGGGCTGCGCAGCCCCCACTACGATTATGTACTGGAGCAGCTGCCGGCCGTCGACTGGTTTGAACTGATCACGGAAAATTATCTCGCACCCGGTGGGCGCCCGCGCGCTATTTTGCGGCAGATTCGCGAGCACTACCCGGTTGTCCTGCACGGTCTGTCATTCAACATCGGGTCGGCAGAAGCACCAGACGCAGACTATCTGAAACAACTCCGGCAGCTGATCAACGAATGTCAGCCGGCCTGGGTGTCAGACCATCTTTGCTGGACCGGGCTGCATGGCCGCACGTCGCATGACCTGCTGCCCATCGCCTACAATCAGGAAACCCTGGCACAGGTCAGCAGCAAAGTCAGCCAGATCCAGGACACGTTGCAGCAAACCATTGTATTGGAAAATCCTTCCGTCTATCTGCAGTTCAAATCATCAGACATGAGTGAAGCAGACTTCATTAATGCGCTGGTTGCTAACACCGGCTGCCGGATTCTGCTGGACGTGAATAACGTCTATGTGAGCAGTTTTAATCTGGACCTGGATCCACTGGCGCAACTGAAGGCAATACGCCCGGACTGCGTTCAGCAGTACCATCTGGCAGGCCACACCCATAATGTCAGTCATATAATCGACACCCACGACCAGGCCGTCAGTGATGATGTCTGGGCGCTTTACCAAGAAGCGTGTGTGCATACCGGGGCGGTGGCAACGTTACTTGAACGTGATGATCACATTCCGGCCTTTACTGAGCTGATGCAGGAGCTGGATCAGGCCCGGCAGTTGCAAAAAAATGCATTAATGGAAAGGTCAGCGCTTCAGGAAAATGCGGCGCCTGACCAGCCCTCAAATCACCCACAGCGCGCATGACCATGCGCTGGCAAGACGAGCAGCAGGCTTTCTGGGACTGGATCACAAAACCTCAGGACCTGCGCGACAGCAACGAAGACATAAGCCAGATGTTTGCGCCACGTCACGGCCTGTCGCAAGTCGAAGCATTGGGCATTTATAACAATGCCTATCACCAGCGACTGATCAATATTTCAGCCGAACTCTACCCGATTCTTTACCATACCCTTGGTGATGAGGTGTACACCCGGTTATGGCTCGACTATCTGGCCGAGCATATGCCGCGACCGGGGCCGATGAGCCTGCTGGGTGAGAACCTGCATGCATTCGCCAGCCGGCACCCGCAGTTTGGGCAGTTGCCCGCGCTACTGGACATCATTGAACTGGAAACACTGTTGATATCCCTGTTTGACCGCGCCGACCAGACCGCTCTGACAGTTGCCGAGCTGCAACAGCTGCCTGCTGAGCAGTGGCCTGCGATGCAATGGCAGGGTCGCGATGACTGGGCGTTGATGCAAAGTGATTTTGATCTGGAGACCTACTGGGCGGGCATGCAACGTTATCTCGACAGCGAACAGGCGCAGCCTGGCGCGGTGCCGTTTGGCGTCACGCGAGCGAGTCCGGAGGCGGTGGCGCAGGGCAATTATTATCTGATCAGACGCGTACAGCATCGAATGCAGTTTCAGCGCATCAATGCGTCCATGCATTGTTTCCTGTCTGCACTGCGTACCGATAAAAACTTTGCAGCAATCTGCACGCTGCTGGCGGAACAGTTTCCGGATCAGGACATTGCTGCGTTGAGCCTGAATCTGCTGCTAAAGGCGATTGAACTCGAACTGATCAGACGCTGACCGGGTCAGTCTTCGATAATCTCATAGCTGTGAGTGACCTTAACGCCACCGTTGGCCAACATGATGGTAGCGGAGCAATACTTGCCGGCCGACAGCTCAACAGCCCGCTCAACATGCTTTTCGCTGAGATTGCGGCCACTGATGCGGAAATGCAGATTCAGTGTTTCGAAGACCGCAGGTACCGCATCAGCGCGTGTCGCCGTTACTTCAGCATCACAGCCGGTAACATCCTGGCGGGATTTCTGCAGAATACTGACCACGTCGAAAGACGAACAACCACCGGCGCCAATAAGCAACATTTCCATGGGGCGAATGCCCACATTGCGCCCGCCGTTGGCTTCCGGCCCATCCATGACGACGGTATGTCCACTACCGGACTCACCCAGAAACATGGCATTGTCTACCCAGCGTACTGTTGCCTTCATCAACCCTCTCCTTCTGTTTAAGCCGTGCCTGTCGCTGCGGGTCGCAAGATTACCACAGACCATCGTCAAAGGTTAGCCAGCCGCTCAACAATGGGGTAGGATTGTGCAAGGAATCAGGGTCAGGAGAACACATTAATGGCATTGATGGCCATCACCCCCCACATCGCAGATCTGGAAAATTTTCTAAGCCATAGTCATTTGCGAAAATACGAACGCAATCAGACGCTTATCTACGCAGGCGACATCCCTGAAACACTGTATTACATCATGCGGGGAACAGTGTCTGTGGTACTGGATGATGATGAGGGCAAGGAAGTCATTGTTGCGTATCTCAATCCCGGCGATTTTTTCGGCGAAATGGGTTTGTTCGATACACGCAAGGCGCGAAGCGCCAGCTGCCGTGCCAAGTCCGAGTGTGAAGTTGCTGAAATCAGCTATGAGAAATTTAATCAGTATATTCGCATGCACCCCGAGATCCTGTTCACCATTGGCCAACAAATGGCCAGCCGTCTGCGCAATACCACTCGGAAGGTTGGAGACCTGGCGTTTTACGATGTCACCGGCCGCGTTGCGCGTACGTTAATTGAATTGAGCCGGGAACCCGATTCGATGACTCACCCGGATGGCATGCAGATAAAAATTACCCGTCAGGAACTGGGTCGCCTAGTGAATTGCTCACGCGAAATGGCGGGACGGGTGCTGAAAACGCTGGAAGAACAACAGTTGATTGCGGTCAGCGGCCAGACCATTGTGGTTTACGGTACCCGCTAACCCTATTCTTGCGCTGCCATCAACAGCAGTCCACGCCCTGCTTCTGAAAGCGATATCACTTTTTCACGCTCCGCTTTGATGTAGGATCGCTTCTCGGCAATTTCTGCGCCCGGCAAGCCCTTCATGCTCAGGAAACTTTCCGCCCGGCGGAAACACGACATCGCTTTGACTGCGTCCTCACTGTCGACTGCCCGCTGCGCCATCAACAGACAGGAATTAACCGCAACCCGCAAACCAAGCATACGCAGTTTGTCCCGGCACGACTGATACTGACTGGCACTGATTTTGTCGCTCTTGTACATCGATACAAAGATTTTCATGGCACGCTGAATATGTCGCTGAGTCATGGTCAGCTCCTCTTCAGTGGCCACCGCTGCGCTACTACCCGCCTTGGCGTTACCGGAGGAAGTCTGCTTGCTGGCGGTCTCGGCTTCCTTGATCTGTTTCTCCAGGTCGGCTCGCACCGGGTCCAGCGTTTTGATCATGTGCAGGTCATCCAGCAGACTACCGTACAACAACGCCAGCACTTCGCCGTCGGTATCCATCTGTTGCAGTGCTCTTGCCGTTTGATGAACCTGCGAGCGCCGGGATTCCAGTGCAGAAAGACGACTCAGGCGGCTGACATGCTGACCCTGTCGCTGTGACGCCTGTTGGGCCATAAACAGGCCTGCCAGCATCAGGCACAGCAAAAACAGCGTCGACAGAAAGTATGAAGCAACCATGCTCAGACCGCGCGAAAGACCAGGAAAGTAAAAGTGACCTTCTTTCAGTATCGGCTGAAAAGCGCAGTAATTTAGGGTCAGGCGAACAGTTCTCTGAGTTTGTCACCCGGGTCGTCAGCACGCATGAAGGTCTCTCCGATCAGGAATCCGTAAATCCCTTGAGACATCATGCGTTTGACATCAGCCGCGGTACGAATGCCGCTCTCCGTGACAATCAGCTTGTCGTCTGGCGTCAGTGCTGCAAGGCGGAATGTAGTCTCCAGATCGGTGTGGAAATCGTGCAGATTGCGGTTATTCACACCAATAAGATCGAAGCCGGCTGACAGGGCGATATCAAGTTCTGTTTCGTTGTGTACCTCGACCAGCACGTCGAGCTGGTATTCGGCCGCGCAGGCAGCCAGGTCACGTAAACGCGGCGGGTTCAGAGCAGCCACAATCAACAGAATACAATCGGCACCCATGGCCCCTGCTTCCGCTACCTGGTAGGGGTCAACAATGAAGTCCTTGCGGATAACGGGGAGGTCGCAGGCCGCGCGAGCCTGTTGCAGGTAGGCAGTACTGCCCTGAAAAAACTGTTCATCGGTAAGCACTGAAAGACACGTGGCGCCTGCTTCCGCATACTGAGCGGCTATCCTGGCCGGGTCAAAATCTGTCCTGATAAGCCCCTGGCTGGGCGAGGCCTTTTTTATCTCCGCAATCACGGCCGCCTGTTGCGCCTGCATTCGACTGCGCAGGGCGCTGATAAAACCGCGCCGATCCGACACACTGGCGACCGCCTGCTTTTCCAGCAAGGCCTGACTCTTGCGCTGGCGGTTGCGTTGAATTTCCACTTGCTTATGCGCCAGGATTTTTTCCAGGATAGTGCTGGTATTCACAATTGAATTCTCGTCATCAAGCCTGCCTGCGACCTTAAAGGGTTAAAAGTGTTTTGGGGCATACCTATCTCAGCCTGTGCTCATCGCCGAGCTGAACCGTGCCAGTGCCTGCAGCTTCTGCAAAGCCTCGCCGCTGCGCAGGATGGCCTGCGCGCGGGCAACACCGGCGGGCAGATCATCGACCAGGTTGGCAGCGTAAATGGCCGCCCCAGCGTTCAGCGCAACAATATCACCTGCTGCTTCATCTTCGTAACACAGTGCTTTCTGTACCAACGCATAACTTTCCTGTGGCGAATGCACCTGCAACATGGCAAAGCCCTCGCGTTGTGTCATGCCAAAATCCGCTGGTGTGACAGTAAAACGGACAATGTGGCCATCGCGCAGCTCACCTATCTGCGTGGGCGCGGAAATACTGATTTCATCCAGACCATCATCCGAAGCCAGCACCAGCACGTGCCGCGAACCGAGCTCTTTCAGTACATCCAGAATGGGTTCAATCCAGACCGGGTCAAACACTCCCAACACCTGATTTGGTGCCGACGCCGGATTGGTCAATGGGCCCAGCATGTTAAAGATCGTGCGCACACCAATTTCGCGTCGCGCACCAATGACATGCTTCATCGCACTATGGTGACCGGGTGCAAACATGAAACCCACCCCCAGTTCTTCAATACAGGCTGCCACCTGCTCCGGACTGATGGCCAGGTTCACCCCTGCCGTCTCCAGCAGGTCGGCGCTGCCGCTTTTGCTGGTGGCGCCGCGGTTACCGTGCTTGGCCACGCGGGCACCGGCGCAGGCAGCAACCATTGCCGCGGACGTTGAAATATTGAAGGTGTCGGTACCCGTACCACCGGTCCCGCACGTGTCTACCAGGTGCGCATCCGGCGGCACGGCAACCGGTGTTGCCAACTCGCGCATGACACGGACAGCACCCAGCAACTCCGGCGTCCGGATACCCTTCATCTGCAAGGCGATCAATACGGCGGCGACCTGCGCGTCAGTACATTTCCCTGTCATCAGTTCACGCATCAAGTCGGTCATCTGGTCCGCTGTGAAGTCCTGCCTGTCGGTTAACCGGCGAATTGACTGTTTGATATCCATGAAAAACATTCCCGTTCTGGTTGTAATATCAACGTTGCAGAAAACTCTTCAGCAGCTGATGGCCGTGTTCACTGAGGATGGACTCAGGGTGAAACTGAACGCCTTCCAATGCCAGGGTTTTATGGCGCAGCCCCATAATCTCGTCGATACTGCCATCAGCCAGCTGTGTCCAGGCTGTCACTTCCAGACACTCGGGCAGGGTTTTGCTGTCGACCACCAGAGAGTGATACCGCGTCGCCGTAAACGGGCTGGGCAGCTCGCTGAAGACCCCGGTGTTGTTGTGGTAAATCGACGACAGCTTGCCATGCATGACCTGTCGGGCTCTGATAACGTCGCCGCCAAAGGCCTGCCCGATGCTTTGATGTCCCAGACAAACCCCCAGAATCGGGATGTTGCCAGCGAAGTGTTTGATCACATCAATGGAGATCCCCGCCTCACTGGGCGAGCACGGGCCGGGGGATATCACGATTTTGGCCGGGGCCAACGCCTCAATGTCTGACAGCGAAAGCGCGTCATTCCGGTATACCTGCACATCTGCCCCCAACTCGCCAAGATACTGCACGATGTTGTAGGTAAACGAGTCGTAATTGTCGATCATCAAGATCATATCGCCGCTGTCCCCTAAAAACCCAGCTTTCCCGCCATCGAGCGGTGCTGCAAGTGCTGCATTTTCGCTTAAAACCGCACAGACATAAACCTCTCAATGCCACTATCAACGCTTTCCATACCGACAAGCTGTGTACAGCACCTGCCCGGAGCGCTGCTGGCGCGGGCTGACGAAAGCCAATGAAACCGGTATGCTGGGCAGACACATTGGAAACGCTCGACAAGGACAAGGAGAATTCATGACTCGCGTACCCAGCTACGACAAAGTGACCCATCTTCTCACCATATTGATCCGGTTCCATCAGAAGCTGGCCAATATGTATGGTCGTCTGAGCGCCATGATGGAGAACAAGTTCTCCAAACTGCTGGCGGAAGAAATGCAGCGTCGCGAGCTGCGCCTGGTGGAAACCCTGACGTCGTACCAGGAGACAGCACCGCAACGTATTCTGGATACCATGTTGCAGATATCGTACCCGGAGGACCCCAACGATTTCCTGAGCAACCTGGAGGCTGAACTGAAGCCGGAAGCAGCCGCCAACCTGGACCCTGACGACTTCTATGATCTGGGCCAGCGTGCGGAGCGCTACATCGAGGAATTACTCACGGTACTGCACGACGGCAGCAATGTGCCGGAAGTGCGTGACGTGTTCGCGGATCTGCAGGCAGGTGAAGAAAAAGAACGCATTGCCATGAGCAAGGCCTACAACTCACTACGGGAGATGTAGGCCCGAGCACTGGCGGTGTCAACCAACGGTCTCAACCAAAATAGTCAGATGATGAAACCCCCATCGATAACAAAGCTGTCCCCCGTGTGGTACTGGCTGGCATCACTCATCAGATAGGCGGCAATACCTTCAAAATCTTCCGGCGTCCCCCAGCGGCGCGCCGGAATGCGCGGCATGATGGCATTGTGGAATTTCTCGCTTTGATAGGTTTCCTCGGTCATCGCGGTTTCGATATGTCCGGGCAGCACCGAGTTTGCTGTCACGCCGTAGCGGGCGTACTCCACAGCCAGCCCTTTCATGATCGACAATACCGCACCCTTGCTACCGGCATAGGCCTCACCGCCGACCATGCCCAGCTTTGCGCCGATGGATGAAGTACCTATCAGGCGTCCGCCGGCGTCCCCGGCTTCTGCCCGCGCTTTCATATGCCGCGCAGCGGCGCGCAAGGTGAAAAACAGTCCATCCAGGTTCACCGACATCACCTTCCGCCACTGCGCCAGCGTCAGCTCGTCGAAACGACCGCCGCCGCCGACACCGGCATTGGCAAAACACCCGTCTAGTCGCCCGAACTCTTCCAGTGTCTCGGCAAAGGCCTGATCTACCACGGTTTCGTCCACAACATCACAGCTGATGGCATGACAGCGGGTACCATAGGGTTTGAGCTGCGCCAGCGCATCCCGGTTCTTGTCCGCATTACGCCCCCAGATGCAGACATCACCGCCCTGCCGGGCGATACCCATGGCAAAACCCAGACCAATGCCACCATTGCCGCCCGTGACCAGTGCCACTTTGCCGCTCAGATCAAACAACCCTTTGCTCATGATTAACCCTTCGTTCCGATTGTTGAATTTGATGGTAGCATAGCCCGGATACAAAATTTATTTTACGGTCAGGTCATTTGACCGGACCTGGAGTGCAATACCACCCCGACCAGAGAACAACAATGGACGACCTGAAGCAAACCATTGCGACGTTTGACAAGTACGCCGCAGAGTACCAAAACAAATATATGGACCATGGCCCCTACGTTGAGACGTACGGACCGTTGTCAGATCTGTTGGCTGCCGAGGCTTCGATTCTCGACGCAGCAAGTGGGCCCGGAAATATTGCCCGATTCCTGCTTAAGGATTTCCCCAAACGTAAGCTTCACGGGATCGATCTGTCGCCGAAGATGATCGAGCTTGCCAAAAGCAATAACCCTACGGCGACCTTTACAGTGATGGACTGCAGGCAGATCGCCTCACTGGGAGGGCACTATGACGCCATTATCGCCGGCTTCTGTTTCCCATACCTGACACGGGAAGAAGTGGCAAAATTCATTCGCGACGCGCAAGACATGCTGAATCCCGGCGGCATTCTGTACATCAGTTTTATGGAAGGCGATTACACCGACTCAGGATTGCAAAGCAGAAACAATATAGACTGGGTTTGCACTTACTACCATAATACCGACCTGTTGATCGAAACCCTGAAATCGCGCGGGTTTGAGATTATTGAGGTGATCCGTCAGGCGTTTACCAGTGACGACTTACCGGACGCCACAGACGTTTTTATTTATGCAAGACTGGCCTGAGCGCCCCCAGGAGACACCATGCACATTGATGGCATCAAGGACAACCGCGTCACCGTCAACCTGCACAATGGCATTGCCGATGTACGCCTGAATCGCGCGGACAAACGCAACGCCCTTGATGACGCCCTGTTCCAGTCGCTGGCCGCTGCCGGTGACGCGCTGACATCTTTGCCAGGCCTGCGTGCCGTGGTGTTGTCCGGCGAAGGCGAATCCTTCTGTGCCGGCCTGGACTTTGGCTCGTTTAAGGGCATGTCGCAGCGTGATGGCAAGACCTCGACCATTGGTACCATGGTTGCCGAGGATGCCATGACTCACCTGGCCCAACAGGTGTGCTGGGTCTGGCAGGAGGTGCCGGTTCCGGTTATTGCCGCACTGCAGGGCCACGCCCTTGGCGGCGGTATGCAGATTGCGCTGTGTGCGGATATTCGCATTGCCCACCCGGACACCCAGCTGTCGGTGCGCGAAGTGTTCTGGGGCCTGATCCCGGATATGACCGGCACGCTGATGCTGTCACAACTGGTACGTCCTGATGTTGCCCGCGAACTGGTTTATAGCGCCAGAATTCTGCAGGCCGACGAAGGCCACGCACTTGGACTGATCACCCATTTATCAGAAGACCCTCTGGTCGCTGCGCAATCGCTTGCCACTGAGATTGCCAGTCGCAGCCCCGATGCGGTGCGTGCCGCCAAACGGCTGTTAACCCGCAAGCTCAAGGCGGAAGCTGCTGAACAGTTTGCTGCCGAACGCCAGGAGATCCACCGCCTGATTGGCTCGGCTAACCAGAACGAAGCGGTGAAAGCTTATTTCGAAAAGCGTGAACCTGAGTTCACCGACGCCGACAGTGGCGAACTCGACCACAGGCGACAGAAATGACAACACGCCTCTGGACCATCATCGCCCTACATAACCCTAAAAGCCCGGAGAATGTGGGCTCCATCATGCGGGCTGCCGGATGCTATCAGGCCAACTCGGTGCGCTATAGCGGCGAGCGATTTTCGCGTGCAGTAAAATATCAGACTGATACCAAGAACATGCACACGACAATACCACTGACCCAGGTAACTGATCTGCTGAGTGACCTGCCGGAGAACACTCAAGTGGTCTGTGTGGAATTTGCCGAGGGCGCCGCCCTGCTGCCACAGTTTGAGCACCCCAAGCATGCTCTCTATGTGTTCGGCCCGGAAGATGGGTCCCTGCCTCAGGCCATCATCGATGCAGCCGATCATGTGGTATTTGTCCCCACCATCGGCTGCATGAATCTGGCAGCGTCGGTCAACGTGGTTCTGTATGACAGACAATGTAAACTGATGGCGGACATCAATAACGAAGAGGCGATAAAGCACAATCGCGACAATAACAACCGACTGGTCTTTAATGGATAGTATCAGGCGGCTACGCGGCACCGGCATGCAGTCGACTGTCGTGCGGCATGCGTCTGACCCAGTACCACTCCAGCCAGGCAAAATCCGCCACCAGCAATACCGAACCGCCCAGCAGCAGGTGCCCCCACAAAGTCAGGTAGTTGGCGAATGCGACCATGACCACCGGCACACCGACGACCCACACCATGTCCAGCGCAAATACCCAGCTAACGCCAGCACGCGCCTCCGGTAACTTTCGCGAAATCCAGTATACCCATCCGGCAAACAGCATCAGCCCGACACCAACAAACTGACAAAGCCATGCTGGAACCTCACCGATGATGCCAGCCATGGTCGTTGGCGCAACCACCAGCACGGCACCAGCGGTAGCAGAGCAGATAACATTAACCAGCAGTGTAGTGGTCAGACTCGGAATTTTCATGACAGAGCTCCTTTAGCAACGTTGAACACACGCCGACCAGGTTTGATCGACGCTGAAAGCATGATCCCGCTGATGACAATGCAACTCAATTACCTCGGAAGTAATGGTCTTGAGTCGGTTAATGCGCAAGAATCAGCATCAATGTTATTGAGAGGTAAAACTCATGCCAGCCACCGGCCACGTCCTGACGGAAATCCGCCGTGCCAGACGCCTGTCACAGCTTGATCTTGGCTTGCAGGCTGAGGTCTCGGCACGTCACATCAGTTTCATTGAAACCGGCCGCGCCCAACCCAGCCGCGACATGCTGCTCAGGCTGTCGGAGGTCATGGGGCTGAGCCATCGCGACTGCAACCGGTTGATGAATGCGTTTGGGTATGCAGCAGTGTTTTCTGATATGTCCCTGGATGACAGCGCCATGCAGCCGGTGCGAGATGCCTTGCAGATCATGCTGGATAAACACAATCCCTACCCGGCGGCGGTACTGGATCTGGAATGGAACCTGCTGATGGGCAATACCGCTATGCACAATCTGATGACCGCGCTGGTTCCAATCGAACGATTGCAGCAAACCAGCAATTTGCTGGAGCACATGTTTGATCCTGAAGGGCTGCGAGCCTATCTGACCAACTGGGATACCGTGGCAAGCTTGCTGCTACGCCGCCTGCGGCTACAGTTGAGTACCCAACCAACGGCAGGGCTGGCGACACTGATGGACAGACTGCTGAGCATGGACCCGCCGCGAGACTGGCAGACGCCTTCGCCTGACTCCTGGGAAGGCCCCATGCTGACCTCCGAGCTGAACATTCATGGCCAGCAACTGAAGGTGTTTTCCACACTCAGCAGTTTCGGCACGGCACTGGACGCCGGTCTGCAGGAACTGATGATCGAAAGCTATTTTCCCGCGGACGAGCAGACCCGGCTATTTTTCGAACACAGCCAGTCCGCCTAATTGTCAGCATAAATAAACAGATATTGTTGATCACCGTTGCTGTAAGTCACGCGGTAGTCACCCATGCCGTTACCGGTGAGGTCCCCTGCGGCACCCAACACCAGGGCGCCACTGCCGGCAGCCGAGCGGACGACCGTGTAATCCATTACACCGCGCAATTGTATGCCATCAACACTGACGTCAATGACGCCGCGCGTGTCCAGGCTCACAGCCGTGATGCCCGGCATCGCCAGCAGGGCGTCGCGCAATGCCGGCCAATCTGCCGACGCCGGCATCAGATCCTGCTGCATCAGCTCTCCCTCTTCAGGCAGGAACAGCGACGACAACTGCTGTACGGTGCCTAGTCCTGCCACCGGATATTCAACAATCCCCGCCACGGCAGCGGTACCGGCGGGTACCGCAACAAGATCGGCACGGGCACTGAAATACACCTCCTCACCAGACAGCGCCACCACCGTGGCACCACTGGCCAACGGCGTCGACCCGGCCACCACGGACGTCACCTGCATCTGCCCGGTGGAGGTGACGCTCTGTTGCAGGCCGAAACCTGACAACAGGCTGCTCAACGCCTCACCGTCATTGTGCAAGGCATACAGCCGAATACCCATGCCACCACTGGCAATCAGGATGACCTCGCCATTGTCACCGTAGTGAATACCCGGCAACTGGTCTGCGCTAGCCTGCATGGTTGCGAAAGGCAACAGTAAGGCCCGGTAGCCACTGGCGGTGATACGAATCTGGCCGTTGGCAAGTTGTTCCAGCGAGGCCCCATCAGCGCCAAAGGGAGGAATCAGCTGCAACGCCTGGATCAGGCCGGGTGCCTCGAAAATGACACCCTCACCCAGAATCACGCCGGGGGCCAGCGTGACGCCGGAACCAATGATGACATGGGTCAGGGTCACACCCCCATCGACGGTGGCATCCCGGATGGTCACCGGATCGTCCACACTACCGGCAACATCAGTATCTACACTGCCGGTCACCACCGGCGGAGCCGAGGGTTCAACCGGGGGCAACACCACAACAGGCGCTTCTTTCACATCAATGGACAGGGTGGCCGTGACTGACTGCCCCAGATAGGTCAGGCTGATTTCGGCTTCACGGACGCCAGTGACCGGACTGCCAGTATTGATATTCTGATACGTGATTGCACGCATCAGGGTTTGCGCCCTGGCCACTGTGGCATTGGTGTTGAATGTGACACCCAGCACGTTGCCGGCAGCGACTGCATTCTCAAGCGTTCCGATCACCGTCGCATCCACCAGTACGTTGCTGCCGGCAGCGGTGCCGCTTAGACTGACTCCGCCCACGCTGGCAAATGAGAACACATCTTCAGCGGCGTTCGCGCCAGTCACCATGCTTGTCCGCAGCGTGCCACCGTCGAGATTCAACGCCTCTGGCACACCCAGTACGGTCACATTGCCCTGATCCAGGCGCAGCGCACCGGCACCGGTGGTGAAGTCCCGACTGATGCCGTTCAGACCGGCCAATGTCGGCAAGCCGACCCTACGCACGCTCAACGTCACGGCATGCGGGTTGTCGTGCGCATCAGAGCGAATATTCAGCACGGCTGAACGCATACCGGCGGTTGTGCCGCTCTGCGTAATGGTGATCGTGCAATTGGCGGCAACGACAAGTATCGTGCTTGCGCAGGTATCGGCCGAGATGGAAAAATCAGCGGCATGGGTTCCCGTGATTGTGGGGCTGGCGAAGACCGTCGAAATATTGCCTGAACTAGTGACCGTCAGCACCTGACTACTCGCTGCTGCGGTGATGCTGCGGGTGCCGAAATCCAGCTCGGATCCTGACAGGGTGATTGCTGCCTGCCGCGTAGCAACGACCAGGTTGACGGCATTACTCTGGGTGACATCAAGGCTGTAAACAAACCCGGCCGGCGTGGTGCCAACGGTCAGGCCATTGTCTGTCAACGCACCAGTGTAAGTCATCAGGGTGTAGGTGCCCGCAGCCAGTCCACCCAGGTCGCTGACATTCAGCACACCATCAAGCACAAGATTGCCCGTGACCTGTATCAGGTCATTAACGCCACCACCGGTGGTCCCGGGTGCAGCCAGTTCCATGTTGATAATGGCGGTGGCAGCCAGTGACAGACTACCGGTATTCAACGTGCCCGCGCTCGCGCCCGGGGCGACAGTGCCCCCGCCATTCACCTGCAGCGTGCCCACTGTGCCTGCGCCCGACAGGGTAGCGCCACTGCTGACTGTCACAGCGCTGACCAGACTGCCGCTGACCTGCAATTGGCCAGCGGTTACCGAGGTGTTGCCGGTATAGGTGCTGGTGCCCGACAGCAACAGGGAGCCGGTACCCTGTTTCACCAGCGCACCGTCGCCGCTGATCACGCCACTCAGCGAACCACTGCCCAGCCGGAGTTCACTGAGCGAGCTCAGGTTCAACGCACCGGCACCATTCAACACGCTTATGGTTTCGGTAACGGCAACGGCATCACCCAGTGTCATTGTCGAGCCCGAGTCCAGCTGCACGGTGGCTGTATCCGCTATTTGTTCATGAGCAGCGACAATGACCTGCGTACCGGTGTCCACGGTCAGGTTAGCGGGAACCGCCGTGACGTTGGCGCTCTTGTTCAGGCGGAAACGCAGACCGGCACCAGCGACCGTTTGTAACCGGGTGAGGCCGGTGTAGGTATTGGCGCCCGCGCCACTGAACTCCAACGTGCGAGCACTGCTGATGGCAGTCGCATCGACAAGAAAACCACCGTTGGATAATACACCGGAAAAATTCACGGTTTGATCAGCAGTAGTCCCTCCCAACAATGTTATTGCCTCAGACCCACCGCCAAAATTGATGTTGCCAGACAATGTTATCGGATAAGAAGTTGCTATTCGCACGTCGCTGGTTGCTACCAGCGAGACTGCATTTGGCACAGTCATGGCGTCACTCAAATCAAGACGGGCACCTGCCGCCACCGTGACCGGACCGGTACCAAACGGGGTGGTTACCGCGCCAGATGAGTCACGAAAAATCACCGCGCCCTCGTTAATGTCCATGCCGCCCGAGAAGGTCCTGTTGCCATTCAGTCGCAGTTGACCGGCCCCGGTTTTGGTCAGCTTGCCAATGCCGCTGATGTTGTTGCCGGTACCAAAAGTAGGGACATCGACAAAAATCGCTCCACCACCTGCTCTTAATGCTATTTCGGCGGGCGGATCTGCCGGTTGAAGATTCCTCAATGTGCCACCATCCAGCGTCACGACACCAAGGATTTCAACATTATTAGGTCTGAACGTGGCATTGACGACTTCCACATTGCCGCTGTAAGTCGCCCCCGCACGATTAAAGGTCAGGATACCCGCGCCCTGTTGCCGGATAAGGCCGGTGCCATTGATAGTGTTGGTCAAGACGAGGTCGTCAGAGCGATTGAACGCCAGCGTGCCATTATTGGTGATATTGCCGGCAATGGCCGCCACCGACTCGCCTGAGTCTATTCGCAGCGTGCCCGTGGCATCGATGATCAGCACACCGGTGCTGGCTGACTCCAGACCGTCGGCGGTCAGGGCGTTTGCGATCGTGGTGGTGGTACCGGTGCTCAGTACCAGCCGCCCCTGCACATCAACTGCCGCGCCCTGCAGGCGATAACCACTGCTACTGAACTGCATCCGACCTGCCTGCGGCGTAGTGGCGGTGACGTTGACCGTGCCGCCCGCACCGCTGAACCGCCTGTCAGGCAGGGCACCAAGGCCATCGGCAGTGTAGTTTACGCCGCCAGTTTGACTGGTCCAGTTGGTGGAAGCATCGTCCCAGGTGCCATCACCGCCATCCACGGCGCCATTCTGCGTGATATTGCCGCCATCCCAGTAAATCCGGTCCTGTGCCGATGCTACGCCGGCAACTGTCAACAACAGGCCGCCAACAACAATGGTTCTGGCGATTTGATAGGCGAATATGGAAACGAGGCGGGACATGGCGGTGAACCCTTGATGCAGGAATGATCAGCAAATGACCAGACATGATCCACGCCGAGCTAAAGCACGACTATCACATTTCCGCATTTATCACGGGAGCTTAGGTATTGGCACCTGCACAGTAGGCATGGTACGAGGCTTAGCGCAGACTGCGCTGCAGTGTGACCGAGGGGCGTTCACCAAACAGGCCCGCGTAGTCGCGGGCAAAATTGCTCAGATGCATGAAACCGAAGCGGGTAGCCACTTCGGTGACCGTCACCATTGCATGGGCGGGCATCAGCAGTTGCTGCCTGACTTTATTGAGGCGAAGGATACGCAAATAGGCGACCGGCGTGATCTGCATAAAATCATTAAAACTGTATTGCAGCACACGGGCGCTGACCCCAATGCCCTTGCAAATATCCACGACGCTCGGGCTGGTATGCTGATCCAGGCATGACAGAATATAGTCCCGGGTTCTACGTACCACCTCCAGCCGGCGTTCCCTCAGGTACTGGCCACTGTCAGTGTTGGTGCCCACGGCGGATGCCTGATGGATAATCAGTGCCAGTTGATGCAACAAATGCTGGCCCGTGGCAACCCCATCGCCTGACCCTGACGGCGCCAGGTAATCCTGATTAAGAGAGATACTGGCAAATTGTTCCAGCAATTGACGACTACTACTGGAGTTGTATACCTGCAGGCCATCAATGTCCTGTTCCCAACCCTCAACACCCAGCGCCCGAATGCCATCAAGCAGATCACCTTCATTCATCACCGCGTAACACGAGGAGACACCACCGGGAATGACCAGATCACAGTCCGTCATCGCTGGCATCAGAAAAAGCTGATCATTCTGCTCCATGCTGTGTCTCATGAAGCGAGCCGCATTGTGACCATGATCGATCATGGATATGGTACAACGATTAGCGGGAACCTGCGCCCGCTTGTGTACCGCCTTGTTCTGGTATTCCAGAAAAATGGTGACCGGACCCAGATCACGACGGGTGATGCGGCCGCTGAACTCGCCCGCGTCAATCTGCGAGTATTCGACAGAAAGCCATGCCTGGGCGTTTTCGTGCAGCGATGCATCGTCTGTATTCAGGTGCTCAAAATCAGGGGCAACGTCAGCCGCGGGGAGCTCCACTAGCAGCAGACCACGGCATGGCTGCCGGTATTGGCGCTTTCCTTCCCCTGCCCCAGCGCATAGCTATTGTCGAGATCGACCATGATCTTTGTCCTTGAACGGGTATCTTAAACCGGCGCGCTGCAACTGGCGCCGAATCTGTAACAACTGAAACAACGATGATGGCGAAGCATGATGCGTGTTTCCATGCTTTCAGCCAGCGTGCCGCCCAGATCATAGTCGGGGTCGTCATCCACCAGCGTACAGGCGTACACCCGTACGCCCCGCTCAGTGTTGATCAGCATCCGGGTGTGGGTACACATGAAGTGCTCCCGGCTTTGTGTGGTCGGGTATTTCTCCATACAGTTTTCCGTCACTTCCGGGCTGCCATCTTCAGTGCCAGGTACCCCAAAATCCGGAAAGGCGGTAAAAGCGACGGCCTGCGGAATATCATGCTGGTGAAAAACATCCCGGTACTGGGCTTCTATCGCACCACTGTTTTCGTCAGCTTCCATCTGCCGTGCCACTGACACCTTGAAGCCCTGTTCGTGCAACCAGCGGATGCTCTGCAAGGACTCGGCAAAACTGCCCTCGCCCCGACCGGCATCATGGCGGACTGCGTCCGGGTAATCCAGGCTGATGCGAAAGCTGACCGAAAACGGATTGTCGAGTAACGGTAGAATCTGATGAGCACGCTGCATCAGAACCCGCGTGCCATTGGTCAGTACAAAACAGGGTTTATGACGGCTGGCATAATCCAGAATATTGACAAAATCGCGAATGACAAAAGGCTCACCACCGGTAAATGAAAATTGTTCAACGCCCATGTCCACTGCTTCGTGAATGAAAGGCTTGAGCTCCTCCAGTGTTATGGCCGGAATCCGGGTATCACCGGGTCTGGAACCTTCCAGACAGAACGGACAGGCCAGATTGCAGGCGGTGCCGGTATGGATCCACAACTCGCGAAGCCGGGTTGCGTCGATAAATCCACGTGGGTCACCACCGCGGGTATGGGTCCAACTGTCCACATGACGTGGCGACACAATGTTCACCGCGGGGATCCTGGCGTTCTTCGAGGGCGACTGTACAAAGCCGGTGCTAGTCATGATTTCTCTCTTTCGTCATCCGTATTGCGTGCGGTGGTCATCTTATCACCACCACGCCCGGGTAAGGCCCGCCTGGGTTGCAGGGCATCCGGTCAGCAGAGCCTTGATCAATCAAAAGATAACAGATTCGGGCAAGGATTTGTTGGTTGTCGTATGATCCTTGCGCGCCCTGGCAACGTACCATCAACGAATCTATTATTTGCATAGGACATGACCATTTCAGCACAACGTATCAACCTGGTCTGGTTTCGGCAGGATCTGCGCCTGGCGGACAACCCGGCTCTTTATGAGGCCTGCAATAATGGCGCGGTCATCCCTGTCTACATTCTGGATGACAGCAACAGTGGCGAATGGGCCATGGGCGGCGCCAGCCGCTGGTGGCTGCACCACTCACTGAGCGCGTTGTCGGCATCACTGGGGGATCAACTGCTGGTATTGAAGGGCGACCCATTGACCCTCATGCCAAGACTGGTAAAAGCCCTCCAGGTCGATGATGTTTACTGGAACCGCTGCTATGAACCCTGGCGCATCAATCGTGACAGTCAGCTCAAGAAACAGCTGAACGACAACGGCACGGTGGTTTACAGCAGCAATGGCTCACTGCTGTGGGAGCCCTGGCGCATTCTCAAGGATGACCAAACCCCCTACCGGGTCTTTACGCCATTCTACCGGCGCGGTTGTCTCAAGGCAGAGCCGCCGGCACAACCGCTGCCGGCACCCCGGCGACTCAAACAGTCTGTGGTGGATGCGACCTCAACGTCTGGCGGTGCCTGGCTGCAAGGCCGAGTGGGTCCATCAGGCATTGACGCACTGAGCCTGCTGCCCACCATCCCCTGGGATAAAACCATGGCAGCAACCTGGCAGATTGGCGAAAAGGCAGCCTGGCAGCGCTTGCAGCAATTTCTGGACACAGGCCTGGAGGGGTACAAAGAAGGGCGCAACTTCCCGGCCCGGGCCAAGGTCTCACGCCTGTCCCCCTATTTGCATTTTGGCGAGATTTCGCCCCGACAGGTATGGCACGAAGCACAGCTCGCGGGAGCTACCGGCGGGCTCGAGAACGACCTGGACAACTTTCTGTCAGAGATCGGCTGGCGCGAATTTTCCTACTCACTGCTTTACCACAACCCTGACCTGCCCCGCGTTGCGATTCAAAAGCGCTTCAACAACTTTCCGTGGGAACAAAACGCTGACCGATTGCGCGCCTGGCAACAGGGCAATACCGGCATGCCGCTGGTGGATGCCGGCATGCGCGAACTCTGGCAGACCGGTTATATGCACAATCGGGTACGTATGGTCGTTGGCTCCTACCTGGTCAAGAATCTGCTGCTGCACTGGCACGCCGGTGAAGACTGGTTCTGGGATTGTCTGGTGGATGCCGACTTGCCCAACAACAGCGCCAGCTGGCAATGGATCGCCGGCTGCGGCGCCGACGCGTCGCCGTATTTTCGGGTGTTCAACCCGGTGTTGCAAAGCCGGAAATTTGACCAGGAGGGCGACTATCTGAGGCGCTATGTGCCGGAGTTGGCGTCGCTCCCTGACAAACACATTCATGCCCCGTTCGAGGCGCCTGCGGATGTCCTGCGCAGCGCCGGTGTCCGGCTTGATGAGAATTACCCGAGTCCGGTTGTCGATCTGAAGGCCTCTCGCGAAGCTGCTCTGGCCGCCTTCAAATCGCTGCCCTGAATCGCGAATGCCTGAATCGCGAATGGCTGAATCGCGCATGCCCGACTTGCACAGGCGTTGCACTCACAACAATCCCAGATTGATGGCGCGCAGCACAGCCTGCGTGCGATCGCGCACCCCCAGCTTTTCCAGTATGGAAGACACCTGATTCTTGATGGTACCTTCAGATTTGTGAATGGTGTTGGAAATTTCCCGATTGCTGAAGCCGCCGGCCATCAGACGCAGCACTTCTATTTCCTTGTCACTGAGTGCTTCCACCGCAGCGGTGTCATCGTACCGGGGCTCCATGGTCGACAACCCCTTGAGGATTCTTTCAGTCAGCGCTGGTTGCATCAAGGTCCCGCCAGCGTGAACGGTATCAATGGCACCCACCAGACTGTCCAGTGACACATCCTTAAGCAGGTAGCCACGCGCGCCGGCAGCAATACCTTCCATGACCAGCTGACTGTCGTCGAAGGTGGTCAGGATGATACTGGGCACCATACAGCCGGCGTCGCGCATGGCGTGCAACGCATCAATGCCGGTCATCTTCGGCATGCGAACATCTATCAATAGAACGTCCGGTTGAAATCTGGCGATACCGTCGACGACCTGACTACCGTCTTCGACCTGGCCGACAACCTCAATGTCCTTGCTGAGCTCGAGCAAACTGCAGATACCCAGACGCACAAGGTTCTGGTCTTCAGCCAACATGACACGTATTTTCATCTCCGGCTCCGACGCAGAGTAGCAATCAGTCTTTACCACAGTATGCCATACCCGCAATCGGCATCACTAGGTCATAAGTCATCCGTATCATTGTGGCTTTTGGCACTAGGCCGGTTGACAGACAAGCCCCAATATTAAGGTCCTTATCCGACTTTGCCAATCCGAGGTTCACATTATGTTCTGGCTTCATCAATCCGCTCTGTATCTGCATATTGTTGCCGGTGTCATCGCGCTGGTGATCTTCTGGGTACCGGCGATCAGCAAGAAAGGTGCCCTTAACCACAAACGTTTCGGCCGCATCTTCGCCATCATCATGTACACCGTCGGCTGGTCGGGCGTACTGATAACGTCCTTCGATCTGTGGCGCCCGCTGGTGACGCACCCAGTCCCCGTCACGACCACGCCTGCAGCCATAGACGCCTTCAGTGCCGAGGTCCGCGCCGCCGCAACATTCCTGCTCTCGCTCAGCATCCTGGTGCTGGCGACCACCCGCCACGGCTGGCTGGTCATTCAACACAAAGAGGACCGTTGCATCCTGCGCAGACCGGTGCATGTCGCGTTATGTCTGGGATTGCTGACCGCTGGCGTAACGTTACTGGTGCTGGGTGCTCGCCGCGGCGATATCCTGATGCTGATCTTTGGTGCTCTGGAGACCTGGGTAGCGGCGGGCTTCCTGCGCTACGGCTTCAAGGCTGAACTGGCCCACCCGCGAGAATGGTGGGTGGAACACCTGGGCGCACTGATCGCCTCAGGCATCGGCGCCTACACAGCATTTTTTGTAGTGGGCGCCGCCAGCCTGCTTGGTCCACTACTTGAAGGTGGCAGTTTTGCCGGCCTGGGCGTGGTGTTCTGGGTGGCGCCGGGCGTCATCGGCGGCATCGCAATCGGCAGACTGAGCCGCAAGTACCGCCAACGCTTTACTGTCAAACCTGGCTGAGTTCAAGAGACGATTCTCATGTAACCTTGTGCCTGACGGCATAGGCCGGATCGCGCCACAGCTCATCCCGCATAATCCGGCTCAGCACATCAACACTGCGCCCAATATCGGCAAACCGAAGAAACAATGGACTGAAGCCAACTCGCAGAATGTCCGGCGCGCGAAAATCCGCGATCACGCCGTGAGCAATCAATGCCTGGCAAATGGCAAACGCGTGCGGATGCCGATAGGCCAACTGGGCGCCCCGTTGTGCTTCATCAACTGGCGACAGCAATTGCAGCTCGGCCAGTAATGGCGACTGAGCTACCCGCTGCATAAACACGCCAGCCAGTGCCAGCGATTTTTGACGCAACTGCGCCACATCCACATCGGCAAACACATCCAGCGCAGCATCCAGAATGCTCAGGGAAATCACCGGCGGCGTACCGGTAAGGAAGCCCGCCACGCCTGGCGCAGCCTGATAGGCATTGTCGAAATCAAATGGCGCCATATGGCCCATCCAGCCACTTAATGGCTGGATGGCCTGCGCCTGATGCCGCCGGGCCACGTACAGAAATGCCGGGGCACCGGGACCACCGTTCAGGTATTTGTAACCGCACCCGACAGCAAAATCGGCGCGACAGGCATCCAGCTGCACAGGCACAACCCCCGCACTGTGCGCCAGATCCCAGATCACCAGAATCCCTCTGGCCTGCGCCTGCTCGGTGATCGCCTGCATATCGTAGAGGGCACCACTGCGGAAGTTGACGTGGGAGAGCAACAGTACCGCAACGTCATCCGTCAGCGCTGACGCAATGTCATCATCTGCGGCCAGGCGCAATGAACACCTGTCTTCTCCCAGTTGCCTGGCAAGCCCCTGTACCATGTACAGATCAGTCGGAAAATTGCCCTGCTGGGACAACACCACATGACGTTCGTTATGCATCATCAATGCAGCGCTCAGCAGCTTGAAAATATTGACGGATATCGAATCGCAGCAAATAGTTTGTCCTGGCGCCGCACCTATCAGTCTGGCAATTTTTTCACCCGCACTGAAAGGCAGATTGATCCACTGATGCAGATTCCAGCTCTTGATCAGGTCCTGGCCCCACTGCTGCTCGACAACTTCCCTGGCGCGCTGTTTCGCCGCCATTGGCAGACAGCCCAACGAGTTGCCATCGAGGTAGATCTGCTCAGCCGGGACATCAAACGCAGCAGTCTTGGCGGCCAGCGGATCCTGTCGGTCCATCTGTACCAGTATGTCCTCGCTCCCGGCGGTCATTGCGGCAACACGTTTTGCAGGGTCGACAATAGCACTCTGAAGCTGCGTGTACCGGGATGTACCCAGTCAAAATGACCGCCACTTTCCACAAACAGCGTGCGCGCACCCACCATCAGCGCCTGGTTCACCGGCACAAGAGTATCGTCTGCTCCGTGCAACAGCACCGTGTTGGCATGGGCAGGATGGGCGCTGGGGTTGGCATCGTGATAGGCATCCGGCCGCTGCTGCGGCGTACCGCCCATGAATAGCGGCGTGGCAGTTTCGCAGCTATTGCTGCCGGCCGCATAGGCATTGATGTCGGTTATCGCGGCCAACCCCAGTACCGCCGATGCAGTCGGCGTTTCGCGGCCGGCGAGCAAAGCCAGATGACCACCGGCTGAGTGCCCGGCAATGACGAACCGGTCGGTGTCCACAGCATGATCGCCCAACGCCTGCAGGTGACGGGTCCCCGCCATAATGTCGTTGAACGAGCCCGGCCAGCCACCGCCGGTGTCACCAGTGCGCCGGTATTCCAGGGACCAGACTGCGTACCCGGCCTGCGCCAGCGCTGTGCTCAGGGCATAGGTATGGGTGATATCATAGGCATTGAGCCAGCACCCACCGTGGATCAGAATCACTACCGGCGCTCGGGCATCGGTTCCGGTATCGCCAGTATCGACTGTTGGCAACCATAACAGCCCGACCTGTAGCACATCACTGCCATAGGCAATACGGGCATCCGGCTGACGCACCGGTAACGCCGCGACTTCGCTGAAAGCAATATTGGCAGCAACAGGCTCATATTCGATGGGCGCTGAAGGCTCATATTCGATCTGCGCGGCCACGGAACAGGCCGGCATCGACAATATCAGCAGGCTCAGCGTCGCAATAACCAGCCCCGCGCGACGCCAATCAGATGGCACGATTATAGACATAAACTATTCCTGCTATTGGACGACAAACCGTGAACGCATTCAATATTATCCCGGTTTGGACGCTCGCGGCTATGGTACCTGTGTCAGCACACTTGAATTCCGGCCACAGCCAAGACACTATACGGCCCCAATAAAAGAATAAAAATACCCGATATTGTATGTCGGTATATAGAGTACGAGGATCAGATGGCTCAACAGGAAGCAGTTGACTCAATCGCTAAAATCCAGAAATTGCGCCTGCAACGCATGACCTGGGGTTTGGGCGCGCAGTTCAGCACTTGGCTGGTCATCGTCGGGCTGTATCTGTTTGGCATGGTTCCAATGCTACCCGCCGCTATCTATTTCCTGATGATTTTGACCATCAATCTTGTCTTTGCCTTACTGATAAAAACCAACGTAAACCTTAGTTTTAGAGACCCCAGCATGACCGCGGCGCAGATCGTCGCACCGATTTGGCCTGCTGTCATTCTCATGTACTTTGTCGCTGACCCCCAGGCACGGACAGCCTTTCTGCTGACGGCAATCAGCGGCCTGATGTTCGGTTCGTTCGCATTGTCACGCCGCAGCATGCTGGCAGTGAGCGCCTTCATCCTGACCAGCTATCTGGCACTGCTGACCGCCCTACACCTGTTTGCCCCGTCACGCATGGACTGGCGCATTGAACTCATTATCGTTTTCACCTACGCCTCAGTCCTGGTAACGGTCGCCTACCTGGGCAGCTACATATCCAGTATCCGCAACACCTTGCGGGAAAAGAACGTCCTGTTGGCTGAGTTGGCCGCACGCGACCCACTCACCCAATTGCCGAACCGGCGCTCACTGATGGACCAATTGTCCCAGGAAGTCGCCCGCTTCGAGCGTCGCACAGCCAATGAACATGAGCTTTGTGTCAGCATGCTCGACGTGGATCACTTCAAACGAATCAATGATACCTGGGGGCATGATACCGGCGACGCGATTTTGTGCCGCATCAGCCACGAGTTGCGCAAAATCATGAGACAAGGTGATTTTCTGGGACGGTTTGGTGGCGAGGAGTTTATTGTCATATTGCCCGAATCGACCCTGGAAGCCGCCCAGCACACGGCCGACCGTATCAAGGACTGTGTCGCCAATCTGCATTTTCCAGAATTGCCAGACGGCGAACGGATAACAGTCTCTCAAGGGGTATCAATCTACCAGCCCGGAGAGCGGATAGAGGCCACTCTGAAGCGCGCCGATGAAGCCCTCTACATTGCCAAGGAAGAAGGGCGCAACAGAATTGTTGTCGGCCACTGAACACAGCCCTGAGCAAGACGAGCAGCCCTGAGCGGTTAAACAGCCTTGAGCGATTAAACAGCCTTGAGCGGAATCAGGTTCTCGTTCTCAGCCAGAGCAGGCAGCTCCGGCAACGGAATCCCCAGGTTATTCTTCTCGAATACCCGGTCCGCCCGATAGCTTGACCGCACCAACGGCCCTGCCGCCACTTCCATAAACCCCTTGGCCAACCCCAGCTCACGATAACGATTGAACTCTTCCGGGCTGACAAACCGCTCAACCTTCAGGTGATTACGTGTCGGCTGCAAATACTGCCCCAGGGTCAGGATGTCGACGCCTATTTCGCGCAGAGCATCCATGGTCTCCAGGATTTCTGCTTCCGTCTCACCCAACCCCAGCATCAGACTGGTTTTGGTCAGCACCGTGGGCCGATGCCGCTTGGCGAACGCCAGCACGTCCAGCGTTCTCTGATAACCGGCACGCGGATCCCGTACCGGGTGCGTCAGACGTTCAACGGTTTCCACATTCTGCGCAAACACTTCCAGACCGGAGTCGACGACTCTGGCAACCGCCTCCATGTCGCCACTGAAGTCCGGCGTCAACGCTTCAACAGTCACCTGCGGGGTGCGCGCCTTGATGGCCGACACACACGCGGCATAGTGTGCCGCGCCGCCATCTTCAAGGTCGTCCCTATCCACCGATGTCAGCACAATATAGCGCAGCCCCATCAGTTCCACCGACTTCGCTACGTGCTCGGGCTCATCCACATCCAGCCAGCCGCCGGGATTACCGGTATCCACTGCGCAGAATTTGCAGGCCCGCGTGCACACCGACCCCATCACCATGATGGTGGCGGTGCCGTTATTCCAGCATTCGCCGATGTTGGGGCAATGGGATTCCTCACAAACCGTACTCAGCCGGTTCTCGCGCACGTTCGCCTTAACCGCCTCAAAACGCTCGCCACCGGGCATACGCGCCCGCAACCACTTGGGCTTGCGCGACACGGGCACAACCTGTTCCACGACGCTAGCGGACTTTTTCACGCCATCCTTGATCGCGGTAAAGCCTTGTTCACTGCGGAACTTGCTGCCACTGGGAATGGAGGGTGGGCGCTGCTGACTCATCTATTGCTGATCCTGTGATCAAAAAACCAATGCACCCATGATACCGCATTTGGGCGTTCATCATAAGACTGTCCCTTCGCCTTGGGCGTCGGGGTGGGGCTGCGGCTCTCCGGGCGCCCACTGCAGAGCCGCCGGGGTGGGTGTGCAGCTTGAGGAGCGTATGCGACCCTTGGACGGTCGCATCCGAGCCCCCCAGGGCAGGTTTTTGCTCCTGCAAAACCTGCATTCCCGCCATCCATGGCGGTCAGACAGGTTCACGGGCGTCTCCGAGAGCAGCCACTCCCACCCCGGCGACCTGGCAAAAGAACTAGACCCCACAAGGAGACCCTACTCCGGCAACCGATACCGCAAAGCCCGCCGCCGCTGATCCAGCCCCAACCACACCAGCGGCACCACAATCATCAGACTGCCCACCACAAACCAGACATCCGGCACCTCAGCAAACCACACCCAGCCAATCGCCACTGCCCAGATCAGACCCGTGTATTCGGCACTGGTCACCTGATTGGCATCAACATCGCGATACGCCAGCAACACGGTGATGCTATAACCCAGAATCAACACGCCCGAGCCTATGGCGCCCATCACCACGCGCGGCTCCAGCGCCAAGCCTTCCCAGACAAAAAACGCGGCCGACACTGGCAGCACCAGCAGATAACTCATGAACAACCGGTGCAGCGTTGACTGCTGTGTCGGCAACATCCGCACCATCACCGCATTGATAGCCAGAGCCAGGGCACCACCCAGCGCCGCCAGCGCTCCCAAGTTGAACTCCACAG
>OJBX01000297.1_pt1 | contig 26362 bp, 20 predicted proteins | sample 1590751 | NCBI WGS metagenome assembly OJBX01 (sample SAMN05416780, study PRJEB24817) | seawater metagenome | isolation source: Sea water | place: Canada:Atlantic | collected 2013-07
CGAGATTTCTGCCTGTCTCGTGGGCTCGGAGATGTGTATAAGAGACAGGACAAAGGCCAGGAGGCAGACATGTCACGATGGATACAGGTAGACGAAGCAATAAACAACTATATCAATGAGCATCTTGAACAGGAACAACCCGTTCTGAACGCACTGTTTGCAGAGACGGCGCAACTGGAAGATGCTCAGATGCAGATCTCACACGAGCAGGCGCGCTTCATGAACACTGTGCTGCGCAGTATGCAGATACACCGATGTATTGAGATCGGCGTATACACTGGGTACAGCACACTGGTCACCGCGCAGGCCCTGTCACCCGGCGGAACCATTATCGCCTGTGATCTGAGCGAAGAGTGGACGAGCATTGCCCGTCGCTACTGGCAACAGGCGGGCGTCGCTGACCGTATTGATCTGCGTCTGGCACCTGCTTCCGACACACTGGCGGCACTGCTCGATGCGGGTGACGTTGGGCAGTATGATTTTGTGTTCATTGATGCTGATAAAACGGCGTACGACGACTACTATGAACAATCACTCAAACTGCTGCGCCCGGGCGGGCTGATGATGATAGATAACTGCCTGTGGTACGGCCAGGTGCTTGATTCTGACAGCACGGATGGCGACACCCGGGCCATTCAGGCGCTGAACAAAAAGATCGCCGCCGATAACCGGGTCAACAGCAGCCTGGTGCCCATTGGCGACGGTATTCACATGGTTTACAAACAATGACCAGCTTGCTGCCGACATGCTGCATTAAAGTGCGACCTTGATGCAGTCTACTGCCCGCAGTGCTTTACTGACTGCGGCATCGGTATCGTCAGCGCGCGCCAGTGCCACACCCAAACGTCGCTCGCCACGCACTTCAGGTTTGCCAAACAAACGCAGGTCGGTATCCGGCTCCGACAGCGCCAATTGCAGATTGCTGTATTGCATATCTTCCGAGTCGCCCGCGACCAGTAGCACCGCCGATGCCGATGGACCCAGCTGCCGGATCACCGGAATCGGCAAACCCAGAATGGCGCGGGCATGCAATGCAAACTCGGACAGGTTCTGCGAAATCAGTGTGACCAGACCGGTATCATGAGGGCGAGGCGACACCTCACTGAAGTAGACATTGTCACCTTTGACGAATAATTCAACACCGAACAGGCCAAAACCACCCAGCGACTTCGTCACTGAAGCGGCAATTCGCTGTGCCTCCGCCAACGCCACCTGGCTCATGGCCTGTGGTTGCCAGGATTCGCGGTAGTCACCTTTTTCCTGGCGATGTCCAATCGGTGCACAGAAACTGGTGCCGTCGCGGTGGCGGACGGTCAACAAAGTAATTTCGTAATCAAAGTCGACAAAACCTTCAACGATCACTTTACCCTGTCCGCTGCGACCACCCGACTGTGCGTAATCCCAGGCGCGTGCGATATCATCAGTCGACGTGACCAGACTCTGGCCTTTTCCTGACGACGACATGATGGGTTTGATAACACAGGGCAGACCCACCTGATCAACGGCTTTCAGATATTGTTCTCTGGTATCAGCGAACTGATAGGGTGAGGTCGATAATCCCAGCTCTTCGGCTGCCAGTCGACGAATGCCTTCCCGGTTCATGGTCAACTGTGCCGCCCGCGCCGACGGAATCACATGCCAGCCTTCTGCCTCCAGTTTCACCAACTCGTCAGTGGCAATGGCTTCAATCTCCGGCACCACCAGGTGCGGCCTTTCCTGTTTCACCAGAGACCGCAGAGCAGCACCGTCGAGCATATTGATGACATGGCTGCGATGCGCCACCTGCATGGCCGGCGCATTGGCATATCGATCCACGGCAATGACTTCACAGCCAAAACGCATCAGTTCAATGACAACTTCTTTGCCCAGTTCGCCACTGCCCAGAAACATCACGCGCGTGGCGTTGGTTGCCAGCGGTGTGCCCAGTGTAACGGTGTCAGAAAGATTTTCTTGATCAGGTTTGCGAGACATCAGTTTCCCCGGAAATTACGGTAAATCATCGAGACTGCGAAAGCTTCAGGCGGGCTCATCGATAGTCACTCGACAGCAGCACTCTGCCCGGCAGTTCACCGGTCATGTCGCCATTCAGCAAGACCGGACGGCCATTCACAAACACATGCTCAACACCCTGGGCGTAACGATGCGGAGCGTCGAATGTTGAGCGATCTATCACGGTTGTCAGATCGATTACGGCAACATCAGCCATAGCGCCTACTTCCAGACGGCCACGATCATACAGATTAATTCGATCGGCGGGTTTCATGCTCATTTTGTGAATCGCTGTATGCGGGGCGAATACACGCTCATCACGGGAAAAGTGGCCCAGTACACGGGCAAAGGTGCCATAGTTGCGCGGATGCGGCACGCGCTCAGACGGACCTTCAATGCCACCGTCGGACGCGATCATGGTGCGGTCGTGACGCATGATGTTGCGCATGTCAACTTCGTCTATGGCATGGAACACGGCGCTGCAGTTTCCGGCATAGACCAGTTCCATCAGCAATTCAGCGGCATTCTGGTGGCTGACACCGCGCTCCTGCAAGCGCAGAATTTCACTCAGGTTCAGACCATTAAGCGTGTTGTCATGCGGGCAGTTGGCAATGCCCACATTGGCCGGATCATCACCTCCCCGATCCACTTCAATGTTGTAAACAATGGCGTCCTTAAGACGCTGCCGTTGCTCTGAGTCTTCCATACGTGCAAGCAACGCGTCACGGCCGCCGTCCAGGCTCCAGCCCGGAAACAGAATGGTCAGGCTGGTCGACGATGCAGTATAGGGATACTGATCAATGGACACATCAACACCGCGCGCCAGCGCTTCATCAACCAGCCGCAGGGTGTCTTCAGAGCGCCCCCACATCGGTGCGCCAACAATCTTGTGATGCGTAATCTGGGTAGGCAGACCACCTTCTTCGCCGATACGTATGGTCTCGTTGACACTGTCCAGCACGGCCAGGCCTTCTTCACGCATATGGCTGATGTAGATACCGTCATACTCGCCGGCAACTTTCGCCAATTCCACAACCTCTTCGGTCTGGGCAAACCTGCCCGGCGCATAGATCAGCCCGGACGACAGGCCGAAGGCACCTGACTCCATTGCCAGCCTGACCTGTTCCCGCATCAGATTCAGCTCCTCTTCGGTTGCTGGCCGGTCATCTTCACCTACGACCAGACCACGAATCGAGCCATGGCCGACAAAGGTCGCGAAGTTGACCGAGGCCGGGGCCGCTTCCAATGCATCAAAGGTATCCGTGATGGGTAGCGGTGAACTGCCATCAGGCCCACCCACGATGGTGGTCACACCCTGGCGTATCAGGTTCTCGGCATCCGGCCAGCGGAAAATGCCATCGTTGAGATCATCGCGCACGGCGTGACTGTGTATATCAACAAATCCCGGCATCACTGCCAGCCCGGACACATCCAGGGTTAGCGCTGATTCACGACCGGACAGCGAACCAATGGCCACTACCCGGTCGTCAATGATGCCAATATCACCAACCACGGGCGGTGCATCCATGCCGGTATACAACATGCCGCCGGTCAGCAGAATATCCAGCGGCTGATCCGGAGTCGCTTCCTGTTCCGCCGAGCAGGAAGCCAGCAGCACTGCAACAATCAGATAGCGTATATTCATGGTATTTGCCTTATTGCCAGCTTTTCACCAGCTCATCATAATCAATTGTCATTGGTTGTGGTTTTTCATTGTCCAATGGCGGTTTCGGGGCTCCGGGCTGGGCAAACCAGTATTCCCGGCTCTGCGGCTCATTCAGCTGCGGCCCACACTCTCCCAGCACATTGGCGCGCTCCAGTCGTTGCATCAAACGGTCCTGATCCGCAGCCAGCGAGGTCAGCGCTTCCTGAGGCGTCTTGGCACCGGATGCGGCATCTCCGATATTCTGCCACCACAACTGAGCCAGACGCGGATAGTCCGCGACATTGGTGCCGGTCGGTGTCCATTGCAGGCGCGCAGGCGAGCGGTAAAACTCAACCAGTCCGCCCAGCTCATCGGCCCGCTCGGTGAAACTTTCATGACGAATATCAGAATCACGAATAACTGTCAGTCCCACGTGACTTTTCTTTAATGAGACTGTTTTCGAGGTTACAAATTGCGCATACAGCCATGCCGCACTGGCGCGATCCGCCGGCGTGGATTTCATCAGGGTCCAGGCACCGGCATCCTGGTAACCCAGTTTTTGTCCTTCTTCCCAGTACGCGCCGCGGGGCGAGGGTGCCATGCGCCATTTGGGAGTACCGTCCTCGTTCATCACCGGCAATCCGGGCCGCACCATATCGGCAGTAAAGGTGGTATACCAGAAAATCTGCTGAGCGATGTTGCCCTGGGCCGGTACCGGGCCGGCCTCACTGAATACCATGCCAGCCGCCTCCGGTGGCGCATACTTCTGCAGCCAGTCCACGTACTTGGTCACCGAATACACCGCCGCCGGACCGTCAGTGGCGCCGCCGCGCTCAACACTGGAACCGACCGGGCGGCAGCCATCAACACGAATGCCCCACTCATCCACCGGCAGGCCATTGGGGATACCAACATCCCCGGCACCGGCCATCGACAGCCAGGCATCGGTAAAGCGCCAGCCCAGTGAGGGATCCTTTTTGCCGTAATCCATGTGACCATAAACCCGGCGCCCGTCGATGGTGCCAATGTCATTGGTAAAAAATTCGGCAATATCCTCATACGCTGACCAGTTCACCGGCACGCCCAATTCATATCCGTACTTGGCCTGGAACTGCGCTTTGATCTCCGGATCCGTGAACCAGTCGTAACGGAACCAGTACAGGTTGGCAAACTGCTGATCTGGCAATTGGTATACTTTGCCGTCCGGCGCAGTAGTAAACGACAGACCAATAAAGTCTTCCAGATCCAGCGTCGGTGATGTGACGCTGGCGCCCTCGCCGGCCATCCAGTCAGTCAGGTTGCGCACCTGCTGATAACGAAAGTGGGTGCCAATCAGGTCAGAGTCATTGACATAGGCGTCATAAATATTTTCCCCGGACTGCATCTGTGTCTGCAGTTTTTCCACCACATCGCCTTCACCAATCAGGTCATGTGTCACTTCAATGCCGGTGATCTCGGTAAACGCCCGGGCCAGCGTCTGCGCTTCATATTCATGAGTGGTCAACGTCTCTGATACAACTTTTATTTCCATGCCACGATACGGCTGCGCAGCCTCAATAAACCATTGCATTTCACTCATCTGTTGGTCACGGCTCAGCGTCGACGGCTGAAACTCGTCAAGCCAGCGTTGAGCCGCTTCGGTATCCGCCAGCAAGGGTGATGTTGCCAAAAGCAATAATGGGCTGGCGGCGCCGACCATGACAGAGAGAGCAGTTTTTTTGTGCAACATGGAACATCTCCTCGGAAAGAAAAACCTATACAAACAGAAAAACCAGCAGTGCAAAAAAAGCGCACAGTACCAATGCCCACCATAACGGCGAACCGAACACGGCCAACCAGGCCAGATTGATAAAGGCGCTGCCCAGCAGGGTAACAAACAGTCGGTCGCCACGCGTGGTTTCAAACCGGAGAATACCTTTGCGTGGCTGACCACCTGGGCTGACCACTTCCCAGGCACACATCACTGCAATCAGACTGGCAATGACAATAAAAAATATGGCGGTTGGAGTCGTCCAGCCCATCCACGATAGATCCATTGGCTCCTGCTCCTTACACCCGACCGAGGGCAAATCCCCGGGCGATATGATGACGAACAAAATAAATAACCAGGGCGCCGGGAATGGCGGTCAATACGCCGGCCGCTGCCAGCACACCCCAATCGAGTCCGGACGCCGACACAGTCCTTGTCATGATGGCAGAGATGGGTTTGGCATCTGTGACTGTCAATGTACGGGCAATCAGCAATTCCACCCACGAAAACATGAAACAGAAAAATGCCGCGACGCCGATGCCCGACGCGATCAGCGGCATGAATATCCTGCCAAAGAAACGAGGAAAAGAATAACCATCAATGTAGGCGGTTTCGTCTATTTCCTTGGGCACACTGGACATGAAGCCTTCCAGAATCCAGACCGCCAACGGTACATTGAACAGACAGTGCGCAAGCGCCACCGCGATGTGCGTATCGATCAACCCGAAAGCAGAATATAACTGAAAGAATGGCAACACAAACACCGCCGGTGGTGCCATGCGATTGGTCAACAGCCAGAAGAACAGATGCTTGTCACCCAGAAACCGGTAGCGGGAAAACGCATAGGCCGCCGGTAAAGCGACTGCCAGCGAAATCACCGTGTTCATCACCACATAAATCATGGAGTTGATGTAACCACTGTACCAGCTGGCGTCCGTCAGAATGGTCTGGTAATTCTGCAGCGTGAAGTCCTGCGGCCAAAACGAGAACGTTGACAGGATCTCCTGATTGGTTTTGAAGCTCATCATCAGCAGCCAGTACAACGGCAACATCAGGAACACAATATACAGTGTTGGTACCAGCCAGGTGTTTCGACCAACAGAGGTTCTGATCGGTGTCATTGCGTGCCCCCCTGTCGCCCATCGGTAACCGACTCATTGTCCTGCTGGGTCATCACGGTATAGAACACCCAGCTGATTAACAGGATGATCAGGAAATAAATCAGCGACATGGCCGCCGCTGGCCCCAGATCAAACTGACCAATCGCCATTTGCACCAGATCAATGGAGAGAAATGTTGTCGCATTGCCCGGTCCGCCGCCGGTAACCACAAAGGGTTCGGTGTATATCATGAACGAATCCATGAACCGCAACAGCACCGCAATGACCAGCACACGGCGCATCTTGGGTAACTGAATGTACCTGAACACCGCCCAGCGCGATGCCCCGTCAATACGCGCCGCCTGATAATAGGCGTCCGGTATCGAGACAAGACCGGAATAACACAGCAGCACCACCAGGCTGGTCCAGTGCCAGACATCCATGACAATCAGTGTCACCCAGGCATCAAAGGTATCCTGCGTGTAATTGTAATCTACGCCAAGTGCGGCCAGCGAATGCCCAAGCAGCCCAATATCGACACGGGCAAATACCTGCCAGATGGTCCCCACCACATTCCAGGGAATCAGCAATGGCAGTGCCATCAATACCAGGCAGACCGACACTCCCCAGCCACGTCGGGGCATGGCCAGCGCTACCGCAATGCCCAGCGGGATTTCTATCAACAGAATGATGCCGGAGAACAACAGGTTGCGCATCAGTGAGTTGTGGAAGCGCTCTGATGCCAGCACCTCCTGAAACCACTCCAGCCCCACCCAATAGAACTCGTTATTGCCAAAGGAGTCCTGCACAGAATAGTTCACCACCGTCATCAATGGGATGATGGCGCTGAACGCGACCAGCAACAGCACAGGCAACACAAAAAACCAGGCTTTGTTGTTATACGGTTTCACAAATAGCTCCGGGGTGTCACAAGCAGCTCCAGGATTTCACAAATAGCTTTATCATATCGATGCCCCACTCACCAGCTGCGAGTTCTGATAAATGTTGATGCGCTCGCTGTCGAACTCCACGCAGGGATCACTGGGAATCGGCTGGTGCTCGGGTACAATAATGTCAAGCCGGTGATGCTGCAGCTGCGCCCTCGCGATTCGGTATCGGCCCACGTCTTCAACACCAACTATCTGTACCGGCATGCCATGCCCATTGTCAGCCAGACGGACAAACTCCGGACGAATCCCCAGCTCCACTACGCCGGACAAATCCGGATACTGCCTCGCCAGTGCGATCCGGCGACCGTCTATCACCGCCTCGTTGCCAGCCACTTCGCAGGGCAATACATTCATGCCGGGTGAGCCTATAAATTGACCGACAAAGGTATGTTGCGGCGTATCAAACAACTCCTGCGGCGTGCCCATCTGCACAACTTCGCCGGCCAGCATCACCACAACCTTGTCAGCGAAGGTCAGCGCTTCGGTCTGGTCATGTGTCACATAAATCATGGTGTGACCGAACTGACGGTGAATCTGCTTAAGTTGGGTGCGCAACTGCCACTTCAAATGTGGATCAATGACCGTCAGGGGTTCATCAAACAGAATCGCATTGACATCTGTGCGCACCAGCCCACGTCCCAAAGATATTTTCTGTTTGTCATCGGCGCTCAATCCACTCGCTTTGCGATTGGCCAGAGATTCCAGGCCGAGCATGGCGATCGCCTGTTGTACCCGCGCATTGATATCGGCGGCGCTCAGTTTGTCTGCCCCCCGGCGGTTGCGTAGTGGGAAAGCCAGGTTCTCTGCCACGGTCATGGTGTCGTACAACACCGGGAACTGGAACACCTGGGCTATATTGCGCCGCTCTGTGGGCAGGGTTCCGACATCGGTATCGTCGAATAACAGCTGCCCTTCGCTGGGCTGTAACAGGCCTGATATGATATTCAGCAATGTGGTTTTGCCACAGCCAGATGGTCCCAGCAGGGCGTAGGCGCCACCGTCATGCCATTCATGCGTTAATGCTTTCAGGGCATAGCTGTTGCCGCCATCATAAGAGTGCGCAATGTTATTGAGTGTAATTTTAGCCATGACTGCCTGTGCTGTTGTCTGTCATCTGTTTCATGTCCCTGTTGCACTCGCTGCTGTCGGGCGAACCCCGTCACCGGGCGCCAGCACCCGATGACCGCTGCGATCAAACAGATAAATATCGTCGGATGAAAAATACAGCGGCATGACGGCATCAACCGTCAGATGACGAATGCCGTGCGTCAGACTCACCCAGGGTCGCCCGGCCACCTGCAGATGCACATAGGTTTCCGAGCCGGTGATCTCTGTGACCCGCACCTGGCCCTCAATTGCGCACTGTTTATTGGCGTCACCTGTGGCCAGGGAGAGGTGCCATGGCCGCAGCGCCAGTGTGTACTCGGCATCCGGCAAGGCCGCCTGCTGAGGCGACAGGGCAACGACAAAACGGTCCAGCTGCAATTCGGCGCCCACTTTAACCACCGTCGCGGTATTCATTGGCGGATCGGAGAAGGTTTTTGCCGTGATCAGGTCAATAGGGTGATGGAACACATCAATGGTACGGCCAAACTGGGTCACTCGCCCCTGATGCATCGTCGCGGTGTTTCCGCCCAATAGCAGTGCCTCCGAGGGTTCTGTACTGGCATACACCAGTATGGCGCCCAGCTCGGCAAAAATTCGGGGTAACTCCTGACGCAATTCTTCACGCAATTTGTAATCCAGGTTCGCCAGCGGCTCATCCAGCAACACCAGCTGGGAATCCTTGACCAGCGCCCGGGCGATGGCCGTGCGCTGTTGCTGACCACCTGACAACTGCGCCGGCCGCTTGTCCAGGAACTCGGTCAATCGCAACAGATCAGCAGCATGACGCACTTTTTTATCGATGTCGGCTGCCGCCAGTCTGGCGACCCGCAATGGGGAAGCGATATTTTCGTAGATACTCAGGGTAGGATAATTGATGAACTGCTGATAAACCATGGCAACGCGACGCTTCTGCACCGGGATGTTGAGGACGCTGCGTCCGTCCAGCAGGATATCGCCACGGGTGGGTTTGTCCAGTCCCGCCATCAGCCGCATCAGACTGGTTTTACCTGACAGGGTGGGCCCCAACAGCACATTCATTGATCCGCGCGTCAATTGCAGACTGACATCACGAATATGATCCTCGTTGTCCACGCGTCTGCTTACGCCTGCCAGTTCCAGCATCCCCTACCCTGTTTGTTGTCGTTGTTGTAGATGGTTATGTGTTCTTGTTGTTTTGATTAGTTGTTTCGCTCATGCATTATTACCATATTAGACTGATGATTTGCAGTACTTGTATTACAAAACTTGTTGATGCAGAACTACGCTTGCAAATAGCTCCTGCAATACAGCTATTGCCAAACCCGCTTTCGAAAATCGTCTTTGGAGCAAAACAGGAACCTGCCATGAAAGCCGTATTACTTGACGCCGCCAGCCTGGGCGACGATGTGGACCTTGCGCCGCTGGCGGCGGCAGTGGATGAGCTGGTCATCCATCAACATACCGCCGCTGAGCAATGTGTGGCACGGCTGACCGGTGCGCAGGCGGCCATCTGCAACAAGGTGGTGCTGGACGCGGACACACTGGCAGCCTTGCCCGGCCTCAGCTTGATCTGTGTACTGGCGACGGGCACAAACAATATTGACAGTGATGCCGCCGCCCGGCTTGGCATCGAGGTACGCAACATCACCGCTTATGGCACCGCCAGCGTTGCGCAACATACCCTGATGCTGATGTTGGCACTGGCAAACCGCCTACCGCTGTACCAGCACGACGTCAACGCCGGCGACTGGCAGCACAGCAAGTCTTTCTGCCTGATGACACACACAACTCTGCAGCTGGACGGCAAACATCTGGTTATTGTGGGCCAAGGCGAGCTCGGGCAACGGGTCGCCCATCTGGCAGAAGCGTTTGGCATGCGAGTGAGTTTCACTGCGCGCCCGGGCAATGAGCAACACGATCAGCGCCCAACACTGGCGCAGCTGGCACCAGCAGCGGATATCATCAGCCTGCACTGTCCGTTGACCGAGCATACCCGTCACCTGATTGATCAGGCCATGCTGAGCAAACTGAAACCAGGTGCAATACTGATCAACTGCGCTCGCGGTGGTATCGTCGATGACGGTGCCGCGCTGGCAGCACTTCGGCAGGGACTTCTGGGTGGCCTGGGGGTTGATGTGCTGCCGCAGGAGCCGCCCAGTCAGGGCCATGCGTTGTTAACGGCGTTGCAGGACAAGCTCAACCTGGTTGTGACGCCGCATAACGCCTGGATAAGCCCGGAAGCGCGTCAGACGGTAGTCGACATGACCGCTGACAACCTGCGTCAGACCTGAGCCACCAACGATTCCGTGGGCAGCACAAACCAGCGCAGGACTTCGTGCTCAGCGCAAAGCGCCGGATCACAGGGGGCAACATCCGGATGCTCAGCCAGAAGCTGCGCCTCGGCGGTTGCCAGCGACTGCGACAGTGACGGTGGATAATGCTGGCCGTCGCCGACTTGTCGACTCTGACGCCAGTCCAGCGCTGCCAGTGGATCCTGCCGCTCGCTGACGGCATGCTGGTATCGCCAGACGCCGTGACTGGCTTCATAACGGTAACAACGCAACAATCGCCAGCCGTGTCTGGCGACCAGCTCAAGCGCGCGCAGCAGGTACTCCAGCTCCTCGGCATCAATAAAATAGTTGAAATTGAGACGCACCCAGCCCGGCCGCATCAGGCCGGCACCTGACGTTACGGCAGCCTGCACACGTTTACTGTATGCCATGTCCATGCCCAGCAGACTGTGCGCATAGGGCCCAGCGCAGGAACACCCGCCTCTGGCCTGAATGCCAAACAGGTCATTCAGCAGGGATACCACAAAACCATAATGCAGCTCACGCTTACCATGCCAGAAGCGCAGGGAAAAAATCGGCAAACGATGACCGTCTGCATTGCCCAGCACCTCGATATTGTCACAGGCCTGCAGCCGGGCCATGACTGTTTCAGCCATGGCCTGCTCTTTTGCCTGAATCACGTCAATACCCACCTGCTGCTGCAGGGAAAACACCAGGCCGGCGCGAATGGATTCGACAATGGCCGGTGTGCCACCCTCCTCACGACGTTCAATATCCGTGACATAAACATGATCATCCGGCGTGACGTAGGATACGGTGCCGCCTCCGACCATCGCTGGCACACGGTTTCGAAACAGGCCCTGCTTGGCTACCAGAATACCTGGCGTCCCCGGACCGCCGACAAATTTATGTGGCGACAGAAACACTGCATCCAGGGCGTCATCGGCGTTCATGTCAATGCGCACATAGGGCCCGGCCGCGGCATAGTCCCAGCATGCCAGTGCGCCAAAACGCTTGAGCAGCGCAGTGATGGCAGCAACATCGGTCTTGATGCCGGTGACATTGGACGCCGCCGAAAAACTGCCAATCAGCAAATTGCGCTGCTGGTGCCTGATCAACGCCGTCTCCAGGGCGTTCAGGTCGATACTCCCTGCGCTGTTCAGGGGAATCAATTCCAGCCTGGCGATACTCTCGCGCCAGGGCAATTCATTTGAGTGGTGCTCGTAGGGACCAATAAATACAACCGGGCGCTCGTCCTCGGGCAGCTTCGCCGACAGCTGGCAACGCTGATCAAGATCAGCAGGCAGACGCAGGTTAAGAACGTCTATCAGTTTATTGATGGCCGCAGTGGCACCCGAGCCGCAGAAAATCACTTTGTCATCCGCCGAGCCATTGACTGCCCGCCGGATCATCTGTCGCGAGGATTCACGTAGCGCCGAGGTACGGGCACCCGTATAGGTGGTCTCGGTATGGGTGTTGGCATAGAACGGCAATACCTGCTCGCGAATATAGTCCTCAATAAAACCCAGACTACGGCCTGATGCCGTGTAATCGGCGTACACCAGCGGTCGATCGCCAAACGCGGTGCGAATGCAATGACGCTGGCCAATGACATTGTCACGGATTTTCTGAATCAACTCGCTCATGGTGGCCTCGGCTGCAACGGCATTGTCGAAGGCCAGTATCGTACTCAATTCAAGGCGAAACATTGTTCCTATTTGTATCAATATATCGCTTTTTATCGAGACATTGTTCCGATATTATTGAATCTATTGAAACATTATCTCACATCAAGGCCACAGGCTGAATGGTAACGCTATGGATACTCAGGACAGAAAATTATTACGTCTTTTACAACAGGATGCAGCGCTGTCAGTGGCCGATCTGGCTGAGGCCGTTGGTATGTCCAAGTCTGCCTGCTGGCGACGAATTCAGAAGCTGGAGGACGACGGCACCATCAGACAACGTGTCACGCTGCTGGATCCCACCAAACTGGGGCTTGGACTCACCGTTTTTGTGACCGTGCGCACCAATCAGCACAACGCCGACTGGGCGAAGCATTTCAACAAGGTCGTGCAGGACGTCGAAGGTGTGCTGGAAGTCTACCGGCTGGGCGGTCAGATAGACTACCTGCTGAAAGCCGTGGTGGCGGACATGCCCGGATATGACCGGCTCTATCAGCAATTGATCGCCGCAGACCTGTTTGATGTCACCGCCAGCTTTGTCATGGAGGAAATCAAAACCACCACGGTGCTGCCGATCTAAGCGTTCCGGTTAGCGCCGGGGCCGAAAAGCCAGCAACACATTGCCTGCCTGCTGGCGAAACCGGCCGTATCCGGAACCCACAAACACCATGCCGGCACCGGCGGCGATGGTATGTGAATCGAAAGCACCGCCGTGCGCTTCAACGTTGTTGACCGTGGCAAAACTCTGGGAGGAATCAAACTCGAACAGGATATCGCCGTTCTCACCATCAAACACAAACAACCTGCCATCGATATTACCAGCCACTAAAGCGCCATCCACGACCAGGGGCAACGCTGAGAAGCCATAGCGTTGCTGGCAGGTTTCGACACGCAGGTTGCGACCATTGGCACAGTCAGGCCGGGCACGAAACGCCCATACCGGCTCCCCGGTGTCCAGATCAAATGCATACACACCGGCATCAACCATGTCGTCAGTCATGCTGGCATAGTGCGGGTCGTTGATCGGCAGGAATACGCGCTCACCATCCACCGCGATGCCCCAGTGATTCCCCCCCAGAGCACCACCATCACCCACCCGTTGTTGCCAGACCACGCTACCATCGTCCGGGCGCAGCGCCCACAGATGCCCGGATTTCTGGCCGGCCACCAGACGTTCACTGCCATCCGCCAGCGTTACCAGCGTGGCAGCACTACCAAAATCCCAGTCCTTGATAATGCTGTCGTCAGCAGAGGGACAATTGGGGCCGTATTCTCGGCCGGTGCAGGCCATGTTCCAGACGTCATTGGCGACCGCCTGGAACTGCCAGCGCACATCACCGGAATCGAGGTCCAGCGCGATAATGGCGTTGCTGGTGTCGGTAGCCGGCAACGAAGTATTCTCACCGGTAGTGACATACAGCAGCCGGCGCTTTTCATCAAGGCTGGGGCTGGACCAGATCGGCGCACCTGACGGTCCCCGCAACCGGGTACCCACTGCGTTACGTTGGCCGGTGTAGTCAGCCAGTGGCATGGTGTAATAGGTCCATACGGTTTCACCGGTGAGGCCGTCCATAGCAACCACCGCGCCACGACCATCACAGCATTCATGTGTGGCTTCAGCGCCACGTTGCACACCCGAGGCTGATACCGGCAAATACAGTCGTTGCTCAAAAAACAGGGGAGCCCCGGTCAGACGTGTGTGCACACCCTCATCGACGGCACCATCAATCACCCAGGCCGCATCGCCAGTCAGGGGATCAATGGCGTGCAGACGGGCACGTTCATCCGTGACGTAAAGCAGGCGTTCACCGTTGGCCAGAACATCACTCAGTGTCATTGAACTGCGCAGACTGGCGCCGGCGTCATAGGCCCATTTCAGGCAGCCTGAAACCGTATCAATAGCCAGTACCTGTTCCGTCGCTGCGGCAGGATAAAATAAAGTGCCGCCAGCGATTACCGGCGTTGAACGCAAACCACCAATACCCGGCAGACCCAGAGCCCAGGCAAGTTCAAGATCAGCCATATCGGATTTGTTGAGGCCGCTTTGTTCAGCGCTCAGATTGCGGGAAAATTGTAAGTCACCACCCGCATTGGCCAACGACACGGGCGCCAGATCAATCGAGCGCCGTGATTCCGAACAACGGTTGTCGGTCAGCCACTGCCCTGACACGGGTGGCACGGCCAGGTAGTCAATCACGTCTTCGCGCTCGGCCTCCGTCAGACGCTGACCCTGTGCCTGCATCAGCCCCGCAGTCAATGCAAAGCGCAGAGTGTCCGCTGTCATTGCATTCAGAGCATCAACGGACACCGCCCTTGGATCGCCGCCTTCATGGCAGGTCGCACAATGGGCGGCAAACACCGCCGCCCCCGGGTGGCTGTCTTCTTCCTGGGCCGGGGCCGGAAACGCGGCTAACAGCGATAACGTTGCTACCACCGCCGTCTGAACCGATAGCTTTATCGGTGTTGGTATTGTCATTCGACGGCGAAAGAAGCTGGCTATGCTCATGGGATCACAGGCTCACTTTTTACTCTGTTTGTTTTTGTCTTCAGGATCCCAGCCGGTAACGCAGTTTGATCACCAGCGTGTCTACAACGGGCTCGGTCCATGCTTCATGCAGAAGCCCAGTGTAATCATCAAAGGTATTGCCCGGCAAGTTTCCACCTCGCGTGTAGACAATAAACAGATCTGACAGCGGCGCAATTTCCCAGCGGTAACGCGCCTGGAAGGTCATGCGGCTGATACTGAAGTTGTCGCTGGTCGTATTAGGCTTGGGTACTTCGCGCAACTCCTCAATACGATTGGGATTGACCTGCAGGAATTTATTTTCAAACGCCTTCAGACCCGTCCATTGCATGCCTATGCGAATCTGCTGACGGGCGTTGATGAAGTAGTTCAGCGTCACTTTAGGCGACCACTGCGTGGCTTCGTAACTGGTGTACCGCCCATCGCCCCGGTAAACCAGAAGCCCTTCTCTGTCGGTGTAAGCGGCCTCCGCCAGCAATGAAAAATTATCTACCGGCCGGTAAGTAACCCCGGCGGTAGTGGTGGTATTGCGCTCACCCAGATCTTCGGAATTGGCATCAACATTAAAGTTGTAGACCAGTTTCTGCGATGGATCAGTATCCCAGCCAAACACAAACTGCCAGCGGCCCGGCACATAGTAATCACCACTGCCACGACCCAACCGGTCATCTACGCGGCGGTGATAATAGCGGGCACTGGCCATCAGGGAGTGATTGTTCAGGAAGGTGTAATTACGAGTGGCGAACACACCCTGACGCACAAAATCGCCATTGCCGTTCCACTGGTTAAAGCTGAAAATGCTGGTACTGCGCGAACGCAGGCCTTCCACATTGGACTCATTGCGTGTGTAGTTATAGTCCAGGTGCATCAGGTCATTACGGGTCAGAAAACCCAGTGTATTCAGGTCCAGCGTATCATCGTGGTAACCCGCAGCAACCCGATGCTGGCGGCCACGCACGGGCTGGAAAATGATATCGGCAAATGCGCCCTGTCCGTCCACGCCATTGACATCACTTTGCACTGCCTGAGCATCAAACACCCAGCGCGCATCAGCGGAGAAATAATGCATGTCGACGCCATTGACGACCGCATCAACATCCGTGTGGGACACCGATGTCCCCATCCAGCCAATCGAGCGACGACCACCACCGGTGGTATCTTCGTACAACAGTCGACCAACACCAAAATCGCGACCTTCTGCTTCAATCTTAACGCGTGTTCCGTCAATGGTCTGGCCACGGATTTCACTGTCGTCTTCCGACGCCAGCAGGGTTCCATAACGCCAGTTACCATTCTGACCGGTAAACTTGGCAGCACCCAGCAGATCAGTCGGTTGACTGACATCAGTGGCGACAGTGGTCACCCCACTGGGCACATCAAACAACGCGGCACTGCCAATACGCCGGGTATTCAGCAGCGTAGTGGGGCCGCCCGGGCCGCGGGCACTCTGATTACGTGGCGAGGTATTAAAAACATCCTGCCCTTCAAGGAAAAACGCCCGCTTTTCCGGAAAGAACGTTTCAAACGCGCTCAGATTGACCACAATATCATCGGATTCGACATTGCCAAAATCAGGGTTGAGACTTGCCGACAGCTGAGTGTTAGTGGTCGGCCGCCAGAACACTTCCAGACCAGTGCGCAGCTCTGAATCGTGGCGAATACCGTCATAGGTGCCTGACAGATACGGATACCAGGTCAACTGCGCACTGGGTTCAATCGCGTCCAGTTCCAGTTTGTGCCAGGCAGATATAAACTCATTCACAGTGGTGGGCAGCGGCGGAAACGACCAGGTTTCATTCAGGTAGCCTATCTGACGCTCAGTATAGATGCCGATTTGACGCGTATCACCAGACACACTGGGCAACGCCATCATGGTCCAGGGAATAAAAAATTCCGCCACCCAGCCACCGTCTACCGCACTGGTTTCGGCATCCCAGGAACCATCCCACTGCAGGTTCAATTGCCGTTCTGGCAGTATCGTGGCATCGGTCTTGGACCCGCCCAGATTCACCCGCATCATGTAGCCATACAGCCCCTGACCTGATGGATCAATATTGATTACGAAGCCGTCTCGCTCGAGTCGCGTGTCCCGCGAAGTCATACGTGCGACCAGGGAGGCTGGGGCCTGGTGGTTCATTACCCCGACATAGATGCCACGATCGGTATAAAAAATATGGGTGTCGGTGCGCAGCGTTGCCTCGGTCAGTGTATCAGGCTGAATCACGCGCATGCCATCAATGGCAGGCACTCGTTGCCATACACTTTCATCCAGCCTGCCATCCAGTGTGATCTGCGCGTCGCTTTCGTCAACCCGCACCAGGCGTGGCGTGATTTCCTGAGCCAGGGTAATACCAGAGAAGACAGTGACGGCGATTAACAGAGCGAGACCAAGCGGCATAGACAGCCAGCGTCGAACGGGCGAGGAGTGACGAGTAGAAACGGGCATAATTATTCTCTTTTTTTGTCCCCAGGCTCGTTGTGGGCAGTCGGGGTTTGACAGACTATAGCGGGGCGGTCACGGTTCACCCATAGCTGGCTACAAATCGTTGCAAAATAGACTGTTGGCAAAGCCCTCCCTTTCCCGACTTATTCGTGGGATGATAAAGCCAGTGTGATCAGGCAGCACCTGTCTACCGCCCTGACATACTCTAAAAATACAGTGGCAAAAGGGGATATCATGCAACTGAACAAGAATCTTGTCGAAGAAATGGAACTACTGCTCAAATTCGATCTGAGCAGCGCCCGTGTTGGCCTGAAGGTCCACAGTAACGCTGATTCAGACATGATCGCAGCCGCCAAACGGCTGTATGAAAAAGAGCTGGTTGAGCATGAGGATGGGGGATTTCTCACGACCTTAGGCCACGAAGCTGCCGAGCACCTGCAGGCAGCGCAACAGATACTGACATCATCGGAATAACCGGATACTGCTGGCGTTGCCCTGCAGCTTAAGTCCTTCAGTTCAAGCTATTGTTACGGTGTCAGACGCTCAGGCGCCAGGCACCCTGACCCAGCCTTCCATGAGCACGCGTGCACTGCGACTCATGATTGCTTTGCTGACTGTCCATTCTGTCCCGACCTGGGTTGCCTCGGCGCCCACTCTCAACGTGCCTGACGGATGCCCGAACACCACCTCCGTGAGCTTGCCACCGCCGGCGGCCAGGTTGACCAGTGTCCCCGGTACCGCCGCAGCTGCCCCGATAGCAACGGCTGCCGTGCCCATCATGGCATGATGCAGCTTGCCCATGGACATGGCGCGAACCAGTAAATCAACATCAGATGCCTTCACGGTTTTGCCACTGGACGTGACATAATCAATGGGTGGTGCAACGAACGCGACCTTGGGCGTGTGCTGTCGGCTCACGGCTTCGCTGACATCGTTGATCAGCCCCATCCTGACAGCGCCGTGACTGCGGATGGTCTCGAGCATGGCCAGCGCCCCGCTGTTATCATTGATAACAGACTGGAGTTCGGCACCGGTATAACCTAATTCGCTGGCGTTCAAGAAAATGGTGGGTATGCCCGCGTTGATGAATGTGGCGTTGAGTTTGCCAACGCCAGGCACATCCAGCTCATCCACCAGGTTGCCGGTCGGGAACATGGCACCGCCGTCTTCGCCCTCGTCAGCAGGGTCCAAAAACTCCAGCTTCACCTCAGCAGCGGCAAACGTTACACCGTCCAGCTCAAAGTCACCGGTCTCCTGTACCTCTCCATTGACCATGCGTACATGGGCAACAATGGTCTTGCCAATATTCGCCTGCCAGATCCGAACCGTACAATGCCCATTCTGAGGCACTCGTGTCGCATCAATCAGTCCGTTGCTGATGGCAAAACCTCCCACCGCAGATGACAGGTTGCCACAGTTGCCGCTCCAGTCCACAAAGGCTTTGTCAATTGCCACCTGGCCAAACAGGTAATCTACGTCATGGTCGGTGCTGCTACTCTTGCTGATGATCACGGTTTTACTGGTGCTCGAGGTTGCACCGCCCATACCATCAGTATGTTTGCCGTAGGGGTCGGGGCTGCCAATCACGCGCATCAATAATTGGTCGCGGGCCGCGCCGGGAATCCTGGCATCAGGAGGCAGGTCATCCAGCAAAAAAAACACACCTTTGCTGGTACCACCCCGGATATAGGTTGCCGGTACTCTGATCTGCGCGGGAAAGGTCATGTTGGCACTCCCTCCACTCCCGACACGCCCGGCACCTGCTCCGATTCCAGGAAATCCTGGGCAAAACGCTGCAGCACGCCACCGGCGTCATAGATCGAACATTCTTCATTACTGTCCAGACGGCACTTCACCGGCACTTCCAGGCGTTGACCATTGTGTCGGTTGATCACCAGTGTCAGCCTCGCTCCCGGTGTACGCTCACCCAACACATCGAAGGTTTCGGTGCCGTCAATTTCCAGTGTTTTACGCGTAGTGCCCGGCTCGAATTCAAGTGGCAGCACGCCCATGCCAATCAGATTGGTGCGGTGTATGCGCTCAAACCCTTCCGCGACAATGGCTTCAACGCCGGCCAGGCGCACACCCTTGGCAGCCCAGTCACGTGACGAGCCCTGACCGTAGTCGGCACCGGCAATAATGATCAGTGGCTGTTTACGTACCATATAGGTTTCGATCGCTTCCCACATGCGAGTCACCGTACCCTCCGGCTCCACCCGGGCCAGCGACCCCGGTTTCACCTGACCGTCAACAATGGCCATTTCATTGACCAGCTTCGGATTGGCAAAAGTAGCGCGCTGCGCAGTCAGGTGATCACCCCGGTGCGTTGCATAGGAATTAAAATCTTCTTCAGGCACACCCATCTTATGCAGATACTCTCCGGCCGCGCTGTCCATCATGATGGCATTGGACGGTGACAGATGATCAGTCGTAATGTTGTCGCCCAGCACAGCCAGCGGTCGCATGCCGCGTAACGGCCGCTCCCCGGCCAGCGCGCCCTCCCAATAAGGCGGACGCCGGATGTAGGTACTTTGTGAGCGCCAGTCGTACAGAGGCTCAATTTTATTGTCTGAATCGCGCGTGATATCAAACATCGGAATGTAGACATCCCGGTACTGCTGCGGTTTCACACTCTGTTTAACGATGGCATCAATTTCTTCATCGCTGGGCCAGATGTCTTTTAATGTCACGGGATTGCCCTGTTTATCCGTCCCCAGACTGTCCTTCTCGATATCAAAGCGGATGGTTCCGGCAATCGCGTAGGCCACGACCAGCGGCGGCGATGCCAGAAAAGCCTGTTTTGCGTAAGGGTGAATACGACCATCAAAATTCCGGTTACCCGACAGTACAGCGGTGGCATACAGATCCCGCTCAATGACTTCTTTCTGGATATCCGGATCGAGTGCACCGCTCATGCCATTACAGGTTGTACAGGCGAAGGCAACAACACCAAAACCCTGTTGTTCCAGCTCCGTTAACAATCCGGCTTCCTGCAGATACATTTTTACCGTTTTCGAGCCTGGCGCCAGCGATGTTTTAACCCAGGCCTTGCGCTGCAGCCCCAACTTATTGGCATTGCGCGCAATCAGACCGGCAGCAATCATGTTGCGCGGGTTACTGGTATTGGTACAACTGGTAATGGCGGCGATGATCACCGCGCCGTCGGGCAGACGCCCTGCCTCATCCTCAACCTTGCCACTGATACCCCGCGCTGCCAGCTGCGACGTTGGCAACAGCGCATGCGGATTTGAAGGCCCGGCCAGTGTTCGCGCCACAGTCGACAGATCAAATGTTAATACACGCTCGTAGCTGGCACTGGCCAGACTGTCGGCCCACAAGCCGGTGTGTCTGGCAAACTTCTCCACCAGTGCAACCTGCTCGTCATCGCGCCCGGTCAGGGTCAGGTAGTCGATGGTCTGCTGATCGATATAGAACATGGCTGCTGTGGCACCGTATTCGGGTGTCATGTTGGCAATGGTGGCACGATCACCAACGCTCAGCCGGGCGACACCGACGCCGTAAAATTCCAGATAGGCACCGACCACTTTTTCCCGTCGCAGAAATTCGGTCAGCGCCAGCACCATATCGGTACTGGTAATACCCGGCTGCAGTTTTCCTTTCAACTCAACGCCCACCACATCCGGCAAGCGCATCCACGACGCGCGCCCGAGCATCACGCTTTCGGCTTCCAGACCGCCCACACCGATGGAAATCACGCCCAATGCGTCAACCATCGGTGTGTGGCTGTCGGTGCCGACACAGGTATCGGCGAACGCAACGCCGTCACGCACCTGCACCACCGGCGACATTTTCTCCAGGTTGATCTGGTGCATGATGCCATTGCCCGGTGGAATTACATCCACATTCTCAAAGGCGGTTTTGGTCCAGTTAATAAAATGAAAACGGTCATCGTTGCGGCGATCTTCAATGGCCCGGTTTTTCTCAAACGCATCTTTGTCAGAACCAGCATGCTCCACCGCCAGTGAATGGTCCACGATCAACTGTGTCGGTACCACCGGATTTACTTTGGCGGGGTCACCGCCCTGACTGGCAATGGCATCACGCAGACCGGCCAGATCAACCAGTGCCGTTTGTCCCAGAATGTCATGACAGACAACGCGCGCCGGAAACCAGGGGAAATCGAGATCACGTTTGCGCTCGATCAATTGCTGCAATGAGGCCGTCAGGGTCTCCGGATCACAGCGCCGCACCAGATTCTCAGCGAGCACGCGCGAGGTATACGGCAACTGGTCATAGGCACCCGGTTGAATGGTATCCACTGCTTCCCGGGTATCAAAATAATCCAGTTGCGTTCCTGGTAGCGGTTTGCGATAGCGGCTATTCATGACAGGCTTGACCTTTTTGCGTGTATGGCTTGATTGATTAACAGCTTAGCGTTTATCAATGGCAGTGACTTTTCGTGGCTCTGGCCCGGTGTACTCCGCGCTGGGACGAATAATACGATTATCGGCGCGCTGCTCCATGACGTGTGCCGCCCAGCCGGTCAATCGGCTCATGACAAAGATTGGCGTAAACAGCTTGGTTGGAATATCCATAAAATGGTACGCCGAGGCATGGAAAAAGTCGGCATTGCAAAACAGTTTCTTCTCGCGCCACATCACTTCCTCGCAGCGAACCGATACCGGGTACAGCGTCTTGTCACCCACATCGTTGGCCAGTTTCTCTGACCACAGCTTGATGATGGCATTACGCGGATCAGATTCTTTATAGATTGCGTGGCCAAAACCCATGATTTTTTCTTTGCGTTCCAGCATGCCCAGCATTTCCTGCTCGGCATGATCCGCATCCCTGAAATTTTCGATCATGTCCATCGCCGCTTCATTGGCGCCGCCATGCAGTGGTCCGCGCAGGGTACCGATCGCGCCGGTAACACAGCTGTGCATGTCAGACAGGGTCGAAGCACACACGCGCGCTGTAAAGGTAGATGCATTAAACTCATGTTCGGCGTACAGGATCAGTGACACATTCATGGTCTGGGCGTGCAGCGTCTTGGGCTTTTCGCCGCGCAGCATGTGCAAAAAATGACCGCCGACAGAGTCATCATCCGTGTTTTCATTGATACGCAGACCGTCATGGCTGTAGCGATACCAGTAACAGATGATGGAGGGAAATATCGCCAGCAGACGGTCGGCTGCGGCGCCCTGTTGTTTAAAGTCTTCCTCTGTTTCCAGGTTGCCCAATACCGAACAGCCGGTGCGCATCACGTCCATCGGGTGAGCTGATTTGGGAATGCGTTCGAGAACTTCTTTCAGCGCGTTGGGCAGACCGCGCAGACTCCTGAGCCTGGATTTATACTCAACCAGCTCGGCACTATTGGGCAGGTGACCTTTAAGGATCAGATGCGCCACTTCCTCAAATTCACAGTTATCGGCGAGGTCCTGAATATCGTAGCCACGGTAGGTCAAGCCGGAGCCTGAGACCCCGACCGTCGACAGGGCTGTTTTACCTGCGATTTGTCCACGCAAGCCTGCACCACTTAGTACTTTTCCTTCAGCCATTGTTGCTCTCCTCGTTTAATCGGGTTCTTGGTATAAAATTCGTTCTGACAAAAATCGTCTCAGGACTTCTTCTGCTTTGCAAACAGCGCGTCCAGCCTTTCTTCAAACACATGGTAGTCAATACGGTCATAAAGTTCTGCGCGCGTCTGCATCAGTTCCGTCACATTCTGCTGGGTTCCGTCCTGGCGTATGGCAGTATAGACAGCTTCGGCCGCCTTGTTCATGGCACGGAATGCTGACAGTGGATACAACACCAGCGACACATCAACGGACGCCAACTCTTCGGTGGTGTAAAGCGGTGTCGATCCGAATTCGGTAATGTTAGCCAGCACCGGGACGTTTAAGCGTTCGGTGAATTTTTTGTACATGGATAACTCGGTGATCGCCTCCGGAAATATCATGTCCGCACCCGCCTCAATACAGGCTTCAGCGCGCTCCAGAGCGGCATCCAGGCCTTCGACGGCAAGCGCATCAGTGCGCGCCATCACCACAAAACTGTCATCCGTGCGCGCATCAACGGCGGCCTTGATTCGGTCAACCATTTCCTGCTGCGTCACAATTTCCTTGTTGGGACGATGACCACAGCGCTTGGCGCCGACCTGGTCTTCAATGTGCATGGCGGCGGCGCCGAATTTGATCATCGATTTCACGGTGCGGGCCACGTTGAAGGCACTGGCACCAAACCCGGTGTCGACATCTACCAGTAACGGCAGATCACATACGTCAGTAATGCGCCGCACATCAGTCAACACATCATCCAGTCCAGTGATGCCCAGATCGGGCAGGCCCAGTGAGCCTGCTGCCACGCCGCCGCCTGATAAATAGATCGCCTTGAAGCCGGCGCGTTTCGCCAGTAACGCATGATTGGCATTGATGGCGCCAATTACCTGTAACGGATGTTCTTCAGCAACGGCATCACGAAAACGCTGGCCTGGTGATTTGTTCATAGGGTCATTTCTCCTGGTGTTGTGCCGTCGTTCGACTGAGCCAGCAAACGACGTTCGATGTTGCGGCGCGATGCGCTGATATGGCGTCGCATCAGCAACTCTGCCAATTCACCATCGCCATCGGCAATGGCTTCGATGATGCGGTGATGTTCGGCAAACGCCTGTTTCGGTCGCTTGGGCGTTGCCGAATAACGGTATCGATACATGCGCAGCAAATGGTAAAGGTCACCACATAACATGTCGCTGAGTGTACTGTTTTTACTACCCTGAATAATCAGGTAATGAATATCCAGATCGCCTTCCTGCTGATAATAGGACTCGTTATGCTTCAGGCCGCTATGGTTCTCATGCATGGCCAGAACTTCTCGCATGCCGGCAATTTCGTCAGCGCTCATGTTCTGGGCTGCCAGTCGACATGCCATGCCTTCAAGGGCTTCACGCACGTAATACAGCTCAATCAATTCTTCATAACTGAGCGAGGCCACACGAATACCCGCGTGCGGTATGCGCACGACCAGCCTCCGGCCCTCGAGGCGGCGGATTGCTTCCCGCAGCGGCCCACGGCCAATACCGAAGGTTGTGCTCAGGTACTGCTCGCTCAGGCGTGTACCCGGGGCGATATCCCCTTTGACAATGGCGTTCTGGATACGTTCAAAGGCGCCATCAGACAGTGTCTGGCTGCTATTTCGAAGCTCGGGAACGGTCAATTGTAGATAATCCTTCTGATATTACGAGCTGCATGCCGTATTTATGCCAAATAATGGGCCTAAATTTATAGATTGTCAACAATCCACAGAAGCGGACTGAATACAGCAATATAGCGCGTGATCGCCATTTGTCCGACCATTCCGGTAACCTGTCTTATGCAGTCTGGGCAAACAGACAGCGCCGCTGCTATTGTTTGCCTGCAGATGGACGGCACCATACCCCTACAACCAACAAGGAATTTACATGACCCTCTTCCGCACCCTTCTTTGTTTTATCACTCTGGCAGCAGCAACAACCATCTTCGCAGCGCCAGTATCAAACAACTTCACAACTTCCGACGGCGTGGATATCCACTACCTGACCGACGGTGACCAGGGCAGCCCTGTGGTGCTGGTACACGGCTTTACGTCAAGCGCGCAAGGCAACTGGTACAATACCGAAATCGCACAACAACTGGCGGAGTACCACCGTGTCATCGCCATCGACATGCGCAACCATGGTGACAGTGAAACGGTGCAGGAACGCGAACCCGGCATTGTCCGAGATGTACTGGAGTTGCTCGATCATCTGGAGCTGGATAAAGTGCATATGCACGGCTACTCCATGGGCGGCGCCACCACACTGGCCATTCTGGCCTATGCGCCGGAACGCTTGATCACCGCCAGCGCCGGAGGCATGGGCGTCGGCGACCTGCCTGGCAATATCGCGCCGCATGCCGACTTTGACTGGGATCAGGCCCTCGCTGACCGAGTGCCGGTGCAGTTTCCCATTGATCTGACGCAAGTTGAGATACCGGTGATGACCATTAATGGCTCAGACGATGCACCCTTCCCCAAAACCGTGCGCATGACCCGTGAACTGAAAAACTATACCAACTTCATCCTGCCCGGTTATGGACATATGAATGCCATGCGACCAGGCACGGGTTACGCAGAGAGGCTGGTGTTCTTTATCACTCAGAACGACTGACATGGTTTATTCTGTCTCCAGCCAATATCCCTGAAAACAACAAAAATGGAGTGATTGATCATGGCCTGGATTCGCCCTATCAGATATTGCATGCCTGTCGCTGTTGCTGTCTGCCTGACAACAGCTTTTAATCCAGCACTGGCGCAGACAGTTGAGTCACCGTGGTATGACATTCCGTTACCGCCGACGTTTGAAGCTCACAATCTGCCTGCCATTGCCGGCACTCGCGGTCCGGCTCCCACGGTCGTGCCTGAGGGCGAAGAGCAATATGTCGAACTTGCCGGTCAACGCTTGCTGCAGGACCTGCGTGCCATCATCGAATTTTCCCATCAAAGCCGCCAGCAACAGGAACTCGGCGGCAACCAGATGTGGGGTCGTGTGTCAGGTTTTCCGTCAGGAAAAGCCAGCGCCGACTGGGCAGCACAACAGTTTCGTGATGCCGGTATTGACCAGGTCGAGACACAAACCTTCACTCAGAATCAAGACGCCAGCCTTTGGCTCCCGGTGCAATGGGAGGTACGCCTGATCGGCAACAATATTGCCGGAGCTGGCAGCAAGGACGTGGTATTGACGACTGCTGTGGCGCTGGCGCCGTCACAGATACCCGATGGCACACTGGAGGCGCCGCTGATTTATGTCGGCACCGCCCGCCCGGCGGAACTGGCGCACATGGATGTAAGCGGTAAAATTGCCATCCAGCACATTACGCCTGTCTCTTATACACATCTCCGAGCCCACGAGACAGGCAGAAATCTC
>OJBX01000304.1_pt1 | contig 25716 bp, 19 predicted proteins | sample 1590751 | NCBI WGS metagenome assembly OJBX01 (sample SAMN05416780, study PRJEB24817) | seawater metagenome | isolation source: Sea water | place: Canada:Atlantic | collected 2013-07
TCTACACGTAAGGAGTCGTCGGCAGCGTCAGATGTGTATAAGAGACAGGCCAGTGCGGTACATTGCAGAAACAGCCAGAACGTCTGCGTGCCGACCTGAAATTTGCTGATGATGGTAATGCCGTGGGTAACGATGGGTATGACGGCGACAGCGCAGATGATGTAGCCCAGCCACAGAGGGATGCCGAGTAGGGCCTGCAGGGCTGCGGCGAGGATGGCACCTTCGATGGCAAAAAAGATAAAGGTAAATGAGGCGTAGATCAACGATGTGATCGTTGAACCAAGATAACCAAACCCGGCGCCGCGGGTCAGCAGATCGATGTCCAGTCCGTACTTGGCGGCATTGTAGGCGATCGGTACGCCCGTCAGCAGAATGACAAGTCCGACCGCGATCATGGCGGCGATGGCATTGACGGCGCCATAGCTGAGCGTCACCGCCGCAGCAATGGCTTCCAGAGCCAGGAAGGCAGTGGCACCCAACGCTGTTTTTGCGACATGTTCGATGCTCCAGCGTCGCGCCTTGATAGCGGTGAAGCGCAACGCGTAGTCTTCGAGTGTCTCGTTTCCGACCCAGACATTGTAGGTGCGTCTGACCCTGAATATATGTTGAGTTGCTTTCATCAGCCGTTTGTCCCGCAACAGCCATGTTTTGCTGTCCGTGCCTCATGACGGTTCATTCAAGAAGTTCGCTGTCCAAAACAGTTCGCATGATCTGAACATGCCTGCTTTTGGCGCGAACAGGTTGTTGTCGCCCTGTTCCGGAGCACAAAACGCCGGGAAGACCCGTAATATATGCGTTAAATGACTGGTTTTGGCCCGAATCTGGCGCAAGCAAAAGGACTACAGCAAGTTTCGTACCGTTGTTGCAGGCAAAAAAAAGCCCCGCTCATATGAGCAGGGCTTTTTTTTGGAGCACAATACTTTTGATTAGAACTGCTTGCGCAAGCCTATTTCAAACGTACGGCCCAGTGGGTTGCCGATGCGTGGATCGTAGCCCAGTTCCTGACGTGACTCAGGTGGCATTTCGTCGAACATGTTCACGATGGAAGCCGTCAGCGTGGTTTCTGCTGGCAGATTGACCGTGTAATGGAAGTCGGCAACGATCCAGTCTTTACCGTCAATACCATAGGTGCTCGGACCAAACGCATTGCGAGTACCGGGCTGGAAACCAGCTGGTGTCAACGCTGCATCACCAACACGAGAGCCGTCTGCATTAAAGAAACGTTCGTCCTTTACGCCACTGACGTACTGCACAGACAGGCGGAAGTTATGATCGCCCTGTGAGTAGTTGGTGGTGAAATTGCCACGCCATTCGGAAATCGCGTTGGCAATGGTTTCGTAGTTCAGGAAGCCCAGTCGATCACGTGATGGCGCGACTTCAAAGCCGTCCAGCAGTGTTGGCGTGAACTCGAATTCCTGCACCTTGGTCGCCGTCAGACGGAACTCCAGGTCACCTGCAAATGCTGGCATGCCATAGCTGGCCTGAACATCAAAGCCTTTGGTCTGCTGGCCAGGACCGTTACCGAAGTCGGTACGGATTTCCGAGAAATCAGACGCAGTCGTCACGCCCTGCACACAGCCACCGCTATTGAAGGTAACACGGTCAACCAGTGGGTGAGCGCAGTCAGCCAGCGCACTGCCGTCATTTGGCACTGCACCAGAACCGCTGGGAGGAATGCTGAACACCGAGTTGGCGATCAGGTTGGTGTTAGCCAGCAGCCCCAGCTCTTTCTCAACTTCGATATCGAAGTAGTCGACGATGAACTGGATGTCACTGCCGGCAGTGAAACCTTCGGATTGCCAGATGGCACCCAGGCTTGCTACCGTCGCTTCTTCCGGCTCAATATCAGACCGGGTGAAGGTCTGTGAGCCACGCCATGCACCGCCGGCACGTGTGTAGTTAGTTGTACCGCTGGTGACTTCGCCCGGGTTGATGCCGGCACCAGGTGCCTGGTAGTTGGTGCCGTAGGAGCCGCGGAACGCAATGTTCTGGGTAGCATCCCACTTACCTGATACCTTGTATACTGTGGCATCAAGGCCGCCAGAGAACTGCTCGTAGCGCACAGCGGCAGCCATGTACAGGGTGTCGAGTATGGGCAGGTTGAATTCCGTGAACACGGATTCCTGAGTCTGCTTGGTTGCATCAGGAATGTTAGTGCCAAAGAACTGGAAAGGACCTGGCTCGTCGGGCGTACAGCCGTCGAAGTTTGGTGCATCCGGCGAGTTGGGTTCCTGTTCAGGCCATGCGCATGGCTGGCTGCCATTAAACTCCTGGCTGGGCACAATTTCACGCTCTTTGGTATTCCGCCACTGGGCGCCAGCAGCCCATGACACCATGCCACCGGGCAGCTCGATCGGTGTTTCGCCGCTAAATACCAGGTCTGCGGTAACGTTCCAGTTTACTGTTTCCTGATAACGGTCATTAAACAACCAGCGAACCAGTTCGTCCGGGTTTTCGGCGCCCGGCACATAGCTCGGGTTGGCAAGGCCATAGACCGGCTGGCCAGCAAAGTTGGACGCAAACGGGTTATACCACATGCAGCCATTGGTGCCGGCTGCAGCCGGGTTCTGAGTGCCAAAACGGTCAGTGCTCAAGTCGGTTGCGTTACAGTTTGGACCACCAAAGCCGTTCAGCGCTTCCTGTACGCGGTACAGAGCTATGTCAGGGTTGTCATCCGTGGTGTGAGACTGGTTATAAGTCAGCGCCGCGTCATAGAAAATACCACTGCCAATATTCAGCTCGCCGTCGAAACCCGCCGTCAGGTGCATGAAGCGGTTGTCGATTTCACGCGGTGTACTGTGGCTGCCATCCTCGGCGAACAGGTCCAGACCGCCGTGCGCAAAGGCACGGTAAAGAATCGGTGTAAAACCTTCCGTTACGGCGTACAGCGGGTTGTCGGCAAAGCCGGAGCGCTGCGCGAACTCATCAACATATGGGTTGGTTTTCGGTACGTACAGCTGGTAAGCCGCGCCAGAAGCACGGGAAGGACCACGAATCACTGGCTGCGAGGGCGAGCCGTACACGTTGGGTGAGGAAACCTGTGAGTAAGCCGCACGCGCTGTGAAGCTGTGCTGTGAGCTGATCTCGGTTTTGACCTGACCGAACAGACGGTAGATGTCGTTTTCAGACACCAGGTCGTAGTACGGGATGTAGTTATACCGACATCCGGAAAAGCCGCGGCTGGCGTCAACGATGCCGCCTACTGCATTACAGGATTCGTCGGTAAAGTCATTCGCCAGACCGTAGACGGGGCCCCATTCGCCGGTGGCGGTGTTGCCGGGCACTGCGGGCAGTGGTCCGCGGGCAGCGTACGCCGCCAGGTTGGTCAGGTCTGACCAGGATGCCGGGTTGACTGCATATGGCTGGCTGGAGAAATCACGTTCCGTGGTGTCCATTTCTGAGCGGTGTTCCCACTGTGCTGCCCAGATGACATCGGTGCTATCGCCACCAAAACCGCCCAGAATACCGACGTTGAAATCACCGTCGGAACCGTCGATGGCCTTGAATGCGCCCTGTACTTCAATGCCTTCGAAGTTGTCGCGGCTGATAAAATTAACAACACCGCCGGTCGCATCGGCACCGTAGGTTACGGCAGCGCCGTCCTTGAGGATCTCAACACGGGCCAGTGCGATGGATGGAATAACAGAAGTGTTTTGTGTGACGCGTCGGCCATTGAACAGGGACAATGTCTTGTCCGCACCGATACCGCGCAGGTTATAGCTGACGCTACCGGTCAGGTCTGCGCCGCCGAAGTAGTAAGATTCGCCCGATGTGGCGCCCGAGATGCTCAGACTCTTGGCAAATTCCAGTGCTGATGGTGAACCTGACAGTTCCATGTCAGCAGCGGTGTATGTTTCCACTGGCAGTGCGTCGTCAACGGGTGTGCCACGGATCAAGGAACCGGTTACAACAACCTCTTCAATTTGTGGCTGTTGCTGTGCAAAAACCAGTGTGGGTGCGACCAGTGACATGCAAGCGATGCACCGGTATAGTTCTTTTAATCTCATCGGGTTTCCCCCCCTTAATACTTTTTATTACAGCGGTTAGATTTGTGCCTGCCAATTAATTAAAAATCAGACACGCATAAAGCAACCCCATAGATTCCCTGGGCATCAGAATAGTATTACCTGGCTCTAATTCGTCTGCGTTCGGGAGCCTTGTGTGGCTCTCTTCATCAGTTTGATTTTTCTTATTGGGTCAGACGCAGTGCGACCGTTAGTCTCACTTTTTGATCTTGCACACTTTCAAAGGCAGGTACTGCTGGAAAGTGTTACCAATCTGCACAAAATTGGCAGGGTGTTACTTTTCATAACACATTGTTTTGCCGTCAAATTCCATGCGATTGATTGGCCGAAGCATAAACCATGGGTTTTTACCGAGTCAATTCAATTTTTACATTAAATTGAACTGTTGTATCCGGCGCTGCCCGGAAATCCGATTCCGCTTGAGCGACGAACAAGCTAACATCTGACTCCACCTTTGACCTCACCTTGCCTGGTGCATTGGCGAAATCACAATCAGCTTTACGATGGCGACATTCTGTTGCTGTCTGGGAAATTCACCTTTATGAACAGGATCGGGACATGCGAACAGTTAAATTATTAATGAGTGTTTTGATTGCCATCACTGGGTTGTCTGCGATGACAACACCGGTTGCGCAGGCTCAGTCACTGGAAATTGCCGAGCCGGGTACGGTGGGCCTGGACGCCGACAGCCTGGCGTTGGCAACGCAGGATCTGCAGGCCCGTGTTGACGCTGGCGATATTGTCGGGGTGGTCGCCGCTATTGTACGTGATGGCCAGCTGGTGTATGCAGAGTCGCTTGGCATGCAGGATATCGAGGCGGGGACGGAAATGGTGTTCGACTCCCTGTTTCGAACCTATTCAATGACTAGACCGATCACTGCACTGGGCATCCTGATGCTGCACGATGAGGGGCTGCTGAATGTCAACGACACGCTGCAAACCTACCTGCCGCAGTTTGCCGGTCAGCCGGTACTTGTGGATGCAGAATCATCTGATGCTAGCGCCACTCGGCCGCGGCAGGGGGACATTACCCTGGCGCAATTGCTGACCCATACGTCCGGTCTTGGCAGCCGCAACAGCGCACTTTATCGCGACAATAATGTGCACAGCTATGATCAGACTCTGGCGCAGGTGGTCGACAATGTGGCCGCGTTGCCGTTGTTTGAAGACCCGGGCACCGCGTATCGATATGGATTGCATGCGGAAGTGCTGGGGCGTGTGATTGAAGTCGTGACAGGGCAGGATATACAAAACTTTTTTGAGCAGCGTATTTTTGCGCCGCTGGGCATGGATGATACCGTATTCTACGTCGATCCGTCTCGCGCTGACCGTCTGGCTACGGTCTATCGCCGTGACGACAATGGTCAATTGCAGGCGCATGAAATGGAAGCCATTCCCGTGACCAAGCCGCGCGCACTGAACAGTGCCGGTGTTGGTCTGGTGTCATCAACGATGGACTTTCTGCGTTTTTCACAGTTGTTTCTGGATAACGGCCTGGTCAACGGCGAACAGGTCGTGAGTCCTGCTGTTGTGCGTATGATGGCAGAGAATGCCGTACCGCAGCAGTTGTTGCCAATCGGTAGCGGGGGATACTGGCGTGGATCGGGCTGGAGTCTGGGGGGGATGGCGGTGGTGCTTGATGCGGATACCTATAATCACACCGTCAATGAGGGCGAGTATTGGTGGGATGGTTCGGCGGGCACCCGATTCTGGATCGATCCTGAGGAAAATATGGTGACCGTCATTATGGCTCAGATCTCACCGGCCAATGGCAATGGTTTCAGGGAGAGCTTCAAAACGCTGGTGCATGACGCTATCGAATAAGTGTCTGAGCGCTGGCCTGTCAGTCGGTGTCAGCAAGGGCACAGAAATTTGCGTTGGCCAGTTTCGCCAGATTGTCGGGGCTGAGTTCAATTTCCAGGCCACGACGGCCGGCGCTGACAAACACGGTGGCGAATTGTGTGGCAGAAAGGTCTATAAAAGTAGGCAGACGCTTTTTCTGGCCCAGCGGACTGACACCGCCGAGCACATACCCGGTGCTGCGCTGAACGTCAGCCGCAGGCGCCATCACTGCTTTTTTTGCGCCTGCGGCACGTGCAGCCAGTTTCAAGTTGAGCATGGCTGACACCGGTATCACCGCGACGGCCAGGCTATGGTTGTCCAGTGCCACCACCAGGGTCTTAAAAACCTGGTGAGCGGGAACACCCATTTTCTCAGCCGCCTCCAGACCATAGGACGGATGCCCGGCATCGTGTTCATATTCATGCAGTCGATGGCTGATGCCGGCTTTTTTTGCAACATTGATGCCGGGTGTCATGGGCCGTGCACGACCACCTGGCGCAGCTCACCCAATCCTTCAATACCAATGCGGATTCTGTCTCCGGGTTTGAGGTATTGTGGCGGCGACAGCCCGTCACCGACGCCTTCAGGCGTACCGGTATAAATCAGATCGCCGGGCATCAGCGTCATGAACTGGCTGACATAGCTGACGATCTCGGCGATCCCAAAAACCATCTGACTGGTATTCCCCTGTTGCCGCATGTCGCCGTTTATCTCTGACCAGACCGCAAGGTTCTGCACGTCAGCGACACTGTCGCGGGTTACCAGCCAGGGCCCGAATGGCGCGAATGAGTCAGCGCTTTTACCTTTGACGAACTGGCCGGCTCGCTCGCGCTGGAAGGCACGCTCTGACACGTCATTGCCGACGGTATAACCTGCGATGTGCGACAGGGCGTCGTTGACATCGACGTACTGCGCACGTTTGCCGATCACCACCACCAGTTCTGCCTCATAGTCGAGTTTGGTGGCGGCGCGTGGCTCAATAACCGGGTCAAACGGGTTGCTCAGTGCGGACACTGCTTTGGTAAAAACCAGCGGCTCTTCGGGTACATCTACTGCCATCTCGGCGGCGTGATCAATGTAGTTGAAACCGATGGCAATGATTTTGCTGACCCCGGTAACGGGAGCCGCCAGCCTGACATTGGCGTCAACAATGGGCAGGCTGTCCTGGGGAATGGCAGCCAGCCGCGCCAGGTTAGTATCAGACAATTGATCAGGCGTCAGGTCGGCGAGGTGCGCGGATAGGTCGCGAATCTGCCCGTCAGTATCAATCAGGCCCGGCTTTTCCGCGCCTTCGGGGCCGAATCTGACCAGCGTCAGTTCCGCTGCGGTCAGGGTCGTGGTCCAGATGAGGGCGAGCGCGGCGAGCGCAATCCGGATAGCAGGGAATATAAGCAGTTGGCAACGCATGGCAAAAGTATCCTTCATTATCATTATTATCAGACCAGTATAACGTATAAATTCAAGCGTATACCAACTACGGTGATAGCGGTACACTTGCCATGACAGGTCCAAACAATAACCCAGATCCGGAAACCATGTTATGTCTGCTCTTTTTACTTCCCAGCGCCGCCAGACGCCTTTTGCTGCCTGCCGATATGTTATCGGATGTGCATTTTTCTGGCTGTCGTCATCGCTTCTGTTGTCAGCCTCTGCTGCCGCACAAACAACGCTGCTGACCAATGTCAACGGTTATACCATGTTGCAGGGCGAGGGCGCCGGCAGCACTCGTGAGCGTATGCATTTTAGTGCCATCCAGTTCACGGGTGACACCATCGACCGACTTTTCACAGAAGGCGATGAGTTGCCCGCCGATGACAACATGACGGTGATTGATGGTGAAGGCAAAACGCTTTTGCCAGGCCTGATTGATGCCCATGGTCATGTGCTCAGCTATGGACTCAGCCTGTTGCGTGTCGACATGACCGGCACACGTTCGGAACAGGAAGCGGTTGAGCGGGTGAGAGCATTTCAGCAGGCCAATCCGGAGCTGAGCTGGATTCAGGGCAGAGGCTGGAACCAGGTGTTGTGGGACAGCAACGACTTTCCCAGTGCCGATTCGCTGGCGCAGGCCCAGGCAGATACACCCATGTGGTTCAGTCGGGTTGATGGACACGCCGGCTGGGCCAACCAGGCCGCCATGGAACTGGCGGGAATTGATGCCAGTACACCTGACCCGGACGGCGGCATGATCATTCGTGATTCGGAAGGTCGACCGACCGGCACCTTTGTTGATACGGCGATGAGCTATATCACGCAGCATATTCCGGCGCTGAGCCTTGAAGATCAGAAAATGGCCCTGCGCCAGGCCATGCTGGCACTCGCCGAGCAGGGTTTGACCAGCGTGCATGATGCCGGTGTTTCCAGCACGACATTACAGGCCTATCAGGAATTGCTGATGGATGGGCCGCTGCCGATTCGTGTTTATGTCATGCTGGCCGGTGGCGATGATCAGCTGTCTGACCGCCTGGCCGAGGGCCATTTTACCAGTGCCGATAACACCTTGGTGGTGCGCAGCGTGAAAATTTCCGCTGATGGCGCGCTGGGTAGTCGCGGCGCCTATCTAAACGAAGATTATTCTGACCAGGCCGGCCACCAGGGACTGTTGCTGCTCTCGCCCGAACGCTTGACGCAATTGATGGAAATGTCCATGCAGGCCGGATTTCAGGTTAACGTGCATGCCATTGGCGATGGCGCCAATATGCTGGTGCTGGACAACTACGAAGCGCTGATTCAGCGCACCGATACACGCGCACAGCGCCACCGCATCGAACATGCACAGGTGCTGCGGTATGAGGACATACTACGTTTCAACGAGCTCAATGTGATTCCTTCCATGCAGGCGACCCATGCCACCAGCGACAAGAACATGGCGCAGGACCGGCTCGGTGAAATTCGAATTCAGGGCGCCTACGCCTGGCGTAAATTGATGGACGCGGGCGCCGTTATTGCCAATGGTTCGGACTTTCCGGTGGAATCACCCAATCCCTTCTTTGGTCTGCACGCGGCGGTGACACGTCAGGATCGTCAGGATCAACCGCCCGGTGGCTGGTTTCCGGGAGAGCGCATGACCCTGGGTGAGGCATTAACCAGTTTTACACTGGATGCCGCCTATGCAGCGCATCAGGAGGAGCACCTGGGTTCACTGGAGCCCGGCAAGCTGGCCGACTTTATTTTGCTGGAACAGGATGTATTCGCCATTGAGCCATCGCAACTGTGGCAGGTTGATGTTGCCCAGACCTGGGTCGGTGGGCGTCAGATCGGCGAATGAAGGCACACGGTCATGTGCAGTATCCCGCAGTCTATAGTACCGAGGCGCATGTGAATCAGACCATTGACGGTATCAGGGCATTGCTGGAAGTCTAGTGCAGGATGGCGGGGTTGATTCAGTCTAGAAAATCGACTCGGTTTTTAGCGAGACTTCCAGCAGACCGTCACGACGCAGAACGCCGTGACTGACCGCAAAACCCTTGAGCATGGACGCGACTCTGGCCTGCGGGCGGGGATGAACGGCGAGTTCGCTGTGGTAGCCAAGGCGCATGACCAATTGGTCCTGTGCCTGAATCCCGTATTCGCGATTCGTCACCTGCTGGTCTTCCTTTAGCTGAATCAGGCCATGCCCCAGGGTTTCCTTTCGGATGTGGGGATGGAGTACTTCAAAGAAGGCCTTGAGTGCCAGGTCGTCCATGTAATTGAATGCATCCCAGAACAGGCACAGATCAAATTGTGTATCCGCCGGGAAATTCAATACCGCTCGAAAGCGTTCGCGCCATGCATCAAGCAGACTTTCCTGACGAGCGGCCTCATCAACAATTTTCCCGGTTCTGGCGGCAGGCACCGGGAGCGTGGGGGGCGATTTTAGCGCGTCCGGCAAACCACAGAAGTGCAGTTTGCATCGGCGGTTGCCAAAGTGCTCCACCGTTTCATGGACGGCAAAACCTACGTCCAGCACCATTAACGGTGACACGTCTGCAAGTCTTTGCAGAATATCAGGCATTAATCGGCTGGGTAGCGTCTCGCCTCCTGTCATTGTCAATTGCTCGGCCAGGTTCACGGTTTAGCTGGTTTTATCGGTCGGGTTGCCTGATTTGAGAGAAGCCACTGATGAATTGCCATTGGAATGGCTGGGATCAATGTCGATTGTACCCTTGAAGCGGGCACCTTCTTCCAGCGTCATTTTTGGGGTTACAATATTACCCTTGATGTTGCTGGTGCTGGATACAAACACTTTCTCTTTGCCAGAGATGTCACCATGGACTTCGCCGTCGATACGAATCACCTTGGCAGTAACATCAGCATGAACCTTACCGGATTTGCCAACGGTGAGTTCGTGCGACGCCAGGTTGACGGTGCCTTCTACCTGACCCTCAATCAGCAGATTCTCATCACCGCTGATATCGCCTTTCACCTTGATGGTAGCGCCCAGTGTGGCTGATCTGCCGGAACTGCTGGCTGCCGCTGGTCTGGGGGCACTGCTATAACTGGATTCTACAGCAGGTGCCGCAGCGCCTGAAGATTCGGGTTTGTCCTGTTGTTTGTCTTTGTTCCTGTCGAACATAAGTATCACCAATGCCGTTGTGGTTATTGCACTGGACTTTAGCAAGTAAGGTGGAATCTGACAATGGTCTGGGGGTTATTTAGCGGGGTCCTGCGGAAAAGCACAGTCTGGCTGCTGTCGCCCGCTACTGCATGTGAGGTCTGAGTCAGGTTATCATGACGCTTCTGAACTTAATCGGTAATCCATATGAGCCTGGAAAGGAGGCGTTGGTGACTCAGCCCCGGGCGTTATCCGCAGGTGCAAAGGAAGAAGCTGTCGCCGTCATCGGTGCCGGGCCGGCTGGTTTGATGGCGGCTGAGCAATTGGCTGAAGCCGGGTATCAGGTGGATGTGTTTGACGCTATGCCCTCGGTAGCGCGCAAATTTCTGCGCGCCGGTGTTGGTGGCCTCAACCTGACTCACAACGAAGATCTGCAGGCATTTACCGAACGCTACACTCACCCGGAGTTGATCCGCCCCTGGCTGGGTGTATTCGGCCCGGATCATCTCAGACAATGGGTAAACGCATTGGGAATAGAGACCTTTGTCGGGTCGTCCCGGCGTGTTTTCCCGGTTCAGATGAAAGCGTCGCCCTTGTTGCGAGCCTGGTTGCAACGTCTGCGCGAGCAGGGAGTCAGGATCCACACCCGACATCGCTGGACAGATCTGGCATTGGTGGCCGAGGGGTATCAATTGAGTTTTGATGTGACTGAGCCCGGCACTGCCGGATCGGAGCGTATCAACACAACCAGGCGCGTTAACACGCGGCTGGTTGTGCTGGCATTGGGCGGGGGCAGCTGGGCCCGCCTGGGGTCGAATGGACAGTGGTCACGGATTCTGTCCCGGACCGGCATCAAAACCACGCCGTTCACGCCATCCAATTGCGGCTTTGATTACCCGTGGAGTGAATGGATGCGTGAACGTTTTGCGGGTCAGCCGCTTAAACCGGTTGCGCTGTCTCTTGGTAGCGAGATGCCTGCAGGCAAGCCGGCTGACACTGACGCATCTGTATGGCGAACCGGTGAGGCTATCATCACTCGGCATGGGGTGCAGGGAGGGTTGATCTATCAGGCATCGCGCGCGTTGCAACAGCGCATTGAGTTGAACGGATTCGTACAGATTTACTGGGACCTGATGCCAGACCGGTCGCATGCAGATATAAGTCGGATACTCGCGCAGCCCAGAGGCAAGCAGACCTTCGCCAACTTTTTGCGTAAGCGTCTGGCGTTCAGTGGTGCCAGGGCGGCGCTACTGAATGAGTTGGCGCCGCAGACGGCGCGAGATCCCGACTCACTGGCCAGTGCCATCAAGTGCTTGCCGCAGCGACTGCACTCGGCGCGGCCATTGGATGAAGCCATCAGCACCGGAGGTGGCATCCCCGCAAACGAACTGAGCAATGAATTGATGTTGCGCCGATTACCAGGTGTGTTTTGTGCGGGGGAAATGCTGGACTGGGATGCGCCCACGGGCGGGTATTTACTCAATGCCTGTCTGGCCAGCGGGCAGGTGGCTGGCGCCGGGGCGGTCGCGTATCTGAATCATTCGGGTGCGCCATCGTGACGCTGCACACATTTTCGGTGCACTGATGAGGCTGGCAATTGACCTTTTTAGCGAAAAGTGTAGTCTGAAACCGCCGGTTCAAACCGGTTAGATATGGCACCCGCAAAATCACAACGACAAAGATGTGCCGTATCAATGATCAGGGACAGGATACAATGCGTCGATCCAGAGCATTAAAGTTTATTATTGTGGTTGCTTTTATGACCGCGATTGGTCCGGTGTTGGCGGCAATTTATCTCGCCCGTGAACAAGGGCTGGCGACTGAATTTGAGCGCGTTACCAGCTATGCCCAGTCAGTTGCCGACCGCTCCGATCGTGCTGTTGATCAAATGGTAGCAGCCATTGATGCTCTTGTGGCTGCTAACAACGACGATCCTTGTTCCGACACCATGCTGACGCAGATGCGACAGCTTGGAATCAGCATGGAATTCATGAAAGTGGCGGGTGCCGTCAGTGGCGAGCGCATGCTGTGCTCAACACTGGGTTCTCACGAAGAAGGGCTCGCCCTGGGTCCGCCCGACAGCGTCACTCCCAACGGCACGCAGTTGCGCCTGAATGCACCGGTACCGTTTTCCTCGGAGACGCCTTATATTTCGCTGGAACGTGATGGTTTTATTGCCATGGCACACCGCAACCAGGCGGTGGATCTTATGGTCAACCAGGAAGGCGTTCTGTTTGCTACCTTTGACCCGACGACAGGTAATATCAGAACGGGAAGCAGCGAGGTCAGGCCTCGCTGGGCGAATGCCGTGGACAATGCCACTGAGGCCGCGTTTGTTGATGAGGGTTATATAGTCGGAGTGGTACGCTCCGGTCAGGTTAATGTCACTGGCGCCATTGCCGCCGTTCCCGCCAGGTATCTGGATGAGCGGATACTGACGTTCATCTGGGTGCTGCTTCCCATCGGCGTGGTGACTGCCATTGTGCTGACTTCGTCAGTCATCTACTTTGCCCGCCTGCAGGTATCTTTGCCCACCCAGATTCGGCAGGGCCTGCGCCGAAATGAGTTCTATCTGGAATACCAGCCAGTGGTGGATCTTAACAGTGGCAATTGGGTCGGCGCAGAAGCGCTGGTGCGTTGGCGACGCCGTGACGGGCGGGTCATGCAGCCGGACGAATTTATCCCCGTTGCTGAGCACAGTGGCCTGATTGGCTTGTTGACGGAGCGGGTGATAGAGGTGGCCGGTAAAGACATGGGCACGACATTACGCGACGCGCCGGATTTCTTCCTGACCATCAATCTCTCCGCCAGGGACCTGCAATCTGGCGGCACACTGGAAAAGCTGATGGTGATGGCACGTGACAGCGGCGCCAGACCGGGGCAGATAGTGGCTGAATTGACCGAACGTATGCTGGTGGATGCCAGCGCTGCCAAGAGCGTCATCAAGGCCATGCGTGAGCAGGGATTGCGGGTGGCAATAGATGATTTTGGCACCGGTTACTGCAGTCTGTCATATCTGGAAACCATGCAGTTTGATTGCCTTAAGATAGATCGGTTGTTTGTAGAAGCCATTGACACAGAGGCAGCGACCAACCGGGTCGTATTGCATATCATCAACATGGCACGCACGCTGGATATGAAGTTGATAGCCGAGGGTGTGGAAACCGAGGCCCAGGCCAACTATCTGAAAAGTCAGGGTGTGGAGTTTGCCCAAGGGTGGTTGTTCAGCCGTGCAATAGCGCCGGATGAATTTCTTAAAGGGCTGGCATGATGCAGGCACTCGATTATCGATTGGCTGTCAGGAAACGCCCGTGATGAGTAGCGCACCACGTCAGCTTTACCCTGCTATTGAACCTTTCGCTACCGGATTCCTGCCGGTTTCCAGCCGACATACTTTATACTTTGAACAGGTTGGCAACCCGGCAGGAAAACCCGTTGTATTCTTACATGGCGGCCCGGGCGGCGGTGTCATGCCAGACTATCGTCGTTATTTCGATCCGGACAAGTGGCACATAGTGCTGTTTGATCAGCGTGGTTGTGGGCGAAGTACACCCTTTGCAGACATCGATGAAAATACGACCTGGGACCTGGTTGCTGATATCGAGAGAATTCGGCAACACCTGGGATTGCCGCGGTGGGCTGTGTTCGGTGGTTCGTGGGGTTCCACGCTGGCATTGTCTTATGCCATTACTCACCCGGACATGTGCACTGAACTGTTCTTACGTGGTATTTTTCTACTCCGGAAAAAGGAAATTGACTGGTTTTATCAGGAAGGGTGTTCAAAGCTGTTTCCGGATCTCTGGCAGACATACCTGGAGGTTATTCCCGAAGATGAGCGTGCGGATATGGTGTCCGCTTACTACCGGCGCTTGACATCGCAGGACCCTGAAGTGCGACAGCATGCAGCAAAAGCCTGGTCAATCTGGGAGGGCTCGACCTCAAAGCTGATTTTTGATCCCGGTGCCGCCAGTAAATTCGGCAATGATACGTTCGCCGATGCATTTGCACGTATCGAGTGTCACTATTTCACCAATAAAGGCTTTTTCCCTGAGGATAATTACTTGCTGAACAATGTTTCCGCGATAAAAGATATTCCAACGGTGATCGTTCATGGGCGTTATGACGTAATATGTCCGGTTGAAAATGCCTGGCAGCTGCATCGGGCTCTACCCGGGTCTGAATTGCACATTGTGGCTGATGCGGGTCATTCGCTGTCTGAACCTGGCATTACAACCAGAATGCTTGAATACACCGATAAATGGTCTGGCTGAATTTTTCGGGTCAGCCTGGTGTGGCCGACATAACTTTTTGCAACGTGCCGCGATATTGACATGATAACTCTTGACCCGATTACCCTGAGCGTTACGCTGGCACTGGTGTTTGTTATTTCAGTTCTGGTGCTATTCATTTTTTGGCGAATCAACCAGACCCAGCCAGGTGTCCTGCACTGGACATTGGGTGGTTTCCTTTTTGCCATGGCATTCTGGGTGGTTTTTCTCGCTACCCTGTTGGATGCCCCCTGGAATCTGGGTCCGTTTCTGAGCAACTCAATGAGTTTGCCGGCGGTGTTGTTTACTATTGAAGGGTGTTTGCGGTTTCGTGGTTATCACTCGTCCAGGCGCTGGCGTCAGATGCTGCTGGCCATGCCGGTTTTGGTCCTGATCGCCTGGTTGAATAAGGACGACCCTCAGGCGCGGCTGTTGTTTCATGATGCTGCCTCTGCAATCGGCATGTGCATGGCTGGCGTCATCTTATGCTGGAAAACGTCTGATCGTTATGAGCTGCAGGCGAACAGCCTCGCCGCCTGCTCCGCAATACTGGGGGGAATGGCTTTTGTGATTCGGTGGCAATACGCGTTTCTGGCACCTGAAGTGGATACCCGGCCCATGTATGTGCCTGCCAATCAGGTGCTTTTCTTTGGCCTGATTGTGTTCACCATGGGCTGGACCTACGGCCTGGGCGTTGCCTGTTACTTCCGGTCCAATCGGCAGGTCATGCAACTGGCCCGGGAAGATGTGTTGACGGGACTGCCGAATCGGCGATGTATCGATGAGAATCTGGGTAAAACGTTGATGGAAAGTCGCCGCAGCAAGGCGCCGTTTGCAGTCATGCTGATTGATATTAATGCGTTTAAACAGGTCAATGACAAGCATGGCCACAGTGCGGGGGATGCGTTGTTGGCCGGCATTGCCCGACGTCTGGAACGGGCAATTCGTGGGTCCGACTTTGCAGGGCGCCTGGGCGGCGATGAGTTTGTGGTGATTGCCCGCGGTATCGAATCTGATGAAATGACACCAGATAGTGAGCCTGGGGTCAGATTCAATGAGTTCCTGCAACGGCTAAGAGATGAGCTTAACGGTCCGATGCAGGTGCGCGGCCACGCTATGGATATCGTGGTCAGTATTGGTGTGGCATTCTGGCCCGAAGACGGGGATAGCTCTGATGCCATGCTAAGCCGGGCTGACACCTTGATGTACCGTGATAAAGCCAGAACCACTGCAGCAGAACCGTCATTTAGCCATGCCTTTCAAGCGCCGAGCTGAAAGTCTATGTCGTCGCGAATCACGGTCGGCGTGTTGGCGTCATAGTCCGGATTGAGCCACACCAGCAGCGAAGCATACCCACAGGACTCGACGTCTTCCGGGATATATTCCGGCATGACGCCACAGTAGCTAAACCCTTCATGTAACTGAAAACTGAGCACGGGATCATTAACATCACCCCAGATCACTTTGCGAGCATAATATTCTGCGGTCATTGCATTCTTGTGAGGCTGGTAACCTGGCAGCCGACCACAGACGATGATTCGTTTCAGGTTCATTGCCCGGCATAACTGGCGGCGCCCCTCATAAAGCAGATGTCCAACCCCCTGACCCTGCGATTCCGGGTCAACAAACACCTCAACGCCGTAAAGCGTACGGCCATCGGGGTTGTGATTGTCGAAGGTGCCGGCACTAGTAATCTCATACCAGTTATGTTCCTCCGCCCAATCGTCCCACATCACCATGATGGAGCTAGCGCATCCCAGCAGTCCGCTATCATCCTCAGCCACTATCTGCCCTTGCGGAAACATTTCCAGTTGGGTGATCAGGTCGAGCTTGTTCCATGGCGGGATAGTAGGATAAATACGTGTTTGCAGTGCAATCAGTGCAGGAATGTCTTCACGTCGGGTCTGGCGTATTCGTATTGTGCTCAAGGTGTGTTTCCTGTGTCAGGTTCCTCGGTGTCTGTAGAGAATACCGGAGGTGGAGTGCTATCTCTGGGGGCGCCAGGTGCTGTGCTGGTTGCCGGTTCGGGCGCCCGGGTCTGGCGTACCTCATTCTCCGGTGGCGAGGTTGAGACGGTTTCCCGAGTAGGGTCTGTCAGGTAAATAAATGTCAGCGCCAAGGCGATAAACAGGACAATCCCCGCCAGCGCGATAGCGAGCAGGCCAACAAAGGGATTTTTACTCATGCCGAATTCTCCGCCAGTACACCGAGTAACTGCGTTAGTGGTGTATCCCTGTGTTGACGTAGTCTGGCCAGAAGTTGCTGTTGTGAGCCAAAGCGGTGCTCATTGAACTGGTGTTTTAAAGCGACGATGCTTGCATTGGCCTGATCTGGAGGTAGTGACGCGTTGCCAGCGGTGGTGGTCAGCTCATGGCGCTTTATTCGCTCAGGGCTGTCCATTCGCTCAGGGCTGTTTTCCGGCTCATGGCCGTCTATTTGCTCCGAGCTGCTTGTCGGGCCGGGCGACGTGACAGCCCTGGTGGCGTTGGGGTACACCCGTTCGACGGCCCTGCTCAGTTCACTGATAAGTGAGGTGAAAGCCGATTCAGGCAGATCGCCCTGCGCTATCAGTGTCAACAGACGGGTGCGCAATTTACTCAGGGACTCCTGTCGTACATCAGTCGATCTGGGCTTGCTGGCAAGGGCATCGCGTTTTTGCCGCTTCGGTTGCTCGCGGCGGACAGTTGCCGCACTGGATATGTGCGCCTGTTTTTGCTGGCGATACTGACTTTGCCAGTACGCGCTGAAGGATGCCCTGGGCGCAAGGTCGCTGAGCGTATCTTCAAGCATTTGACCCAGACGAAAGAAGTTCTTGCACGATGGATCAGATTCCGGGAAAAGCGCCACCGGTGACTGCATGGTAACCGCTGCGCGTAGACTCTCGTCCTGCAAGATGTATCCCAGGTAGTTCAGTTTTACGCCGATGTATTTTTCCACCGCGCCCGAAAAGCGATGAAAAACCTCACGTGCCTGTTTGGTGCTGCTGCACATGTTCACGACGACGTGGTAGTGGCTTTTTTTGCCGCGCCGTCGCAACAACTTGATCATGGAGAAGGCATCGGTCAACGATGTTGGCTCCGTCGTTACCACAATGATGGTTTGTTGCGCCGCGCGCACAAAATCCATCGTATCATCGCCGATGCCGGCAGCGGTATCGACTAGCAGGTAGTCGTATTCGCCCTCAACATCAGCCAGTTGACGGGTCAGGTGCATATGTTGTCTGGGTTGCAACTTGACGCATTCGACGATGCCATTGGCGCCCGGAATCACTTTCAGACCGTGAGGGCCATCGAGCATGACTTCAGTGATGGGTTTGTGGCCAAAAAGCACATGTTCCAGACTGAGTTTTGGCGTCAGCCCGAGCAGAATATTGATATTCGCCAGGCCCGTGTCGGCGTCCAGCAGGCAAACTTTGCGACCCATGCGTGACAGGGCAATGCCCAGGTTGACTGAGATGCTGGATTTTCCGACCCCGCCTTTGCCGCTGGTAATTGCGATGACATGGGGGGCAGTGGTGCGGGCCTGGGACAGGCTTTTTGGAGCGGACTTGTCCAGAGGCAGATCGACGGTAGCCATCAGCTTCCCGTGGTGACTGGTGTGTTTTTTGATTTATTGGGCTTTTCTGTGCAGTGCGTTTTCACAAGTGGCCAAGCATAATCCGGCAAGAACCCCTGTGCAACAAGAATTTCTATATTAATGACCGGCTTGCAGTGGTCAGCGAGCATTTGATTGAGTATACTCGGGCGCAGGCTTTGTCAGCCAGGCAGTGATATCCGACTTTGGAAGGTTCAGGGCAAGGTTCTGGCAATAACGCCGGGCCTGTTGATACGGTTAAATCCATGACGGTGGAAAAACAACAAGTACCCACCCAACTGACTCTAAACAAGCTTCCCAGCCTGCCACAGGTACTGGTTCGAATACTTGACGCCGTCAGTCAGGAATCCGCCGATTTCCAGCAACTTTCCAATATTATCCGCCAGGATAGTGGCATGTCAGCGAGACTGATAGCCGTTGCCAATTCCAGCTATTATCGCCGCCAGCACGGTTGTGATTCTGTCGATCGCGCGCTCATGTGTCTGGGAATTGATACTGTTCGGACCCTCGTTATTACCGCTGCGGTCAAACAATACTTCAGTTATTTCGATAAAGACCACCAACAGTTCATGGCGCGGTTTTGGCGTCGTTCTCTGGTGTCGGCGCATTGTGCGCAGACTTTTGCCACGCTGACCGGGTACAACGCGACATCGCAGGCGTACCTGTGCGGTCTGTTAATGGATGTCGGGCAGCTTTGCCTGCTGGCAGAAAACGACAGTGAATACCTGCCGCTGCTGGTGTCGGCGGGCGAGGACGATCAGCAATTGCTGGAGTCAGAGCAACAGGTGATGGGTACGACACACTGCGATCTTGGCGCGCTGCTGCTGGACAGCTGGCAGATGGACAACTTCATGGCGGATGCGCTGCGATACCACCACGCAGTAAGTGGCCAGATAAAACATGCCCATCACCTGGTCAAAATCGTCAATCTCAGTAGCCTGATGAGTATGCAGACGGAATTAAGTGAGCAAACGCTGGCAGTCGCCAATGCCCTGTTTGGTTTCAATGAAGACCTGATGCGTGAATTGCATGCGCGTATCTTCGCCGATGTCCAGCGCGTAGCGGGCGGTTTGGGCATGACGTCCGACGAGGAGCCGGAACAGGGGCAGCGGGCCAACCGTGAACTTGGCGAAAAGCTGGGCCAGATTACTCAGATGCAGGCTCTTAGGCAGGCCATGCCTGGCGCCAGTGGCAGTGACCAGTCTGGCCACGGTGCGCAGGACGCCATCGGGCGCGCTTTGTACCTGAGCTTCGGGTTCGAGAAGTACGTGGTGTTCTTTCTGCGTGAGCCGCAAGGCACGCTTGAAGCGAGTCTGGGCGGTGTCACCGGCACGAACGGTACCGCTGATTTTGTACTCAATGCGGACGCTGACGAGAGCCTGGTGCAACGCAGCTTTATGGCGCAGCAGGTGCTTGCCAGTGAGCCAAGCGGCAGTAGCAGTTCGAGTGTGCTGGATGATCAGTTGCGGCGTTATTGCCGGCAGCGTGCGTTGATCTGCCTGCCGTTTGCAAGCAAAACCCTGCGTGGGGTTGTTGTGGCCGGGGCGAATCCGGATACACTGGCGCATTATCAGAAGAACACAACTTTGTGGATAACACTGTTGCAGCAGGTTGCCACGCTTTTTGATGCCGAGCCAGGCCACACAGACTCGGGTAAATCGTCAGAAAGCAGCGATTCAGTGCGTATCAGTGAAGCGGTGCATGAAGTCAGCAACCCACTCAGCGTCATCAATAATTACCTGGAAATTCTGCGGCTTAAGCTGGGAGACAGTAAAGATACCAACAAGGAATTTTCGATCCTGCACGAAGAAATCGATCGAGTCGGCAAAATCCTGCTCAGATTGAATAAACCCGATGCGTTGCCAGAAACTGAGACAGTTGACGTTAATACTACCGTGGAAGATCTGGTCAGGATTTTTCGTGAATCCATGTGCGCTGTGCGGGATATCAAGGTCATCCTGCAGCTTGATCCGTCTCTGGAGCCGGTGTTGTTAAATAAGGCAGAGTTAAAGCAGGTGTTAACCAACCTGATAAAAAACGCTGTCGAAGCAATGCCTTCCGGCGGCCAGCTGACGGTGCAGTCTCAGGGGCGTGTGATGCTCAATGGACGTGCGTATTTTGCGATCAACATCGAAGATACCGGTGCAGGCCTGTCCGAACAGGTCATGTCAAAACTGTTTACGCCCGGCATCACCAGCAAGGGCGAAGAGCATGCCGGTCTCGGCCTGAGTGTGGTCAAAAAATTGATGGATGCCATGAATGCTCAAATAGACTGCAGCAGCAGCGACAAGGGCGCCCGGTTCCGGTTGTTGTTCCCCGTTGTCCGTGTTCCCAGTGGCGACAGCAGGCGGGAGAATTGAGTTGAGCGCGGTATTGAAATCAGAACAGGGTCACAGTGATCAAGTCGTTGGCGTTGAGAAGTCGCAGGCGGGGCGCATTCTTGTTGTTGATGATGATCAGAGACTGGCGGAAAGCCTGCGCGAACTCCTGATCCTGCGTCATTATGCTGTCGATCTGGTATTTGGTGGGCAGGCGGCGATTAGCCGACTTAGGTCGTCGACGTACGACATCGTGTTGCTCGACCTCGCCATGCCGGATGTTGACGGGCACCAGGTGCTGCAGTTTATTCAGGAGTCCAAAGTCAATGCGTTGGTCATCGTGGTCAGTGGTGAAAGTGCCGTTGATCACGTAAGTCGAGCGTTGCGTCGTGGCGCGCATGACTATATCAAGAAACCCTATGTCGCTGACGAATTAATGACAACCGTCAGCAATGCAATACGTAAAAAACGTCTTGAAGACAGCCATGATGAAATGCAGCGTCGGATGAAAAAATCCGAGCGACTGCATCGATTCCTGGTTAATAACTCACCTGACATCATCTTTATTCTTGATCAGGATGGCCGGTTCAGTTTTATCAACAGTAAAGTTGAGAGTGTTCTTGGGTATCGGCGCAGTGACTTGCTGGGCGAGCATATTACTCATATTGTTGATACCGAAGATCAGGAAAAAGCCAGATACTTTTTTGAGCGAACGCATTCGGCGAGCAGTAGTGAGCGTACCATTAATATGGCGCTGAATAGCCAGTCCGGAAATGCCAGCGAAACAAGAAAGCGACATTTTGAACTGACCATGTCAAAAATTGACGTGGGCGATGTGCTGGAAGCAGAAGCCGGTAATCGCTATGAGATTTATGGTACCGCCCGAGATATCAGTGATCAGATAGAAGCTGAGGAATTTATTAATTTCCAGGCATATCATGACATTCTGACCCGATTGCCAAACCGCTCATTATTCAAGGATCGCCTGAGCGTGGCGATTACTCATGCCCAGCGCAGTCAGGAAAAGCTGGCGGTCATGTTTATCGATCTGGATCGGTTCAAGGTGATCAATGATTCACTGGGGCACACCATGGGTGACCGGCTATTGCAGTCTGTCAGTCAGCGTCTACTGTCCTGCGTGCGCAAGGGTGATACCCTGTCCCGATTTGGTGGTGATGAATTTACTCTGTTGCTGCCCAATATAAAAAATGAAAGCACGGCCTTGCAGGTCGCTGAGAAAATGCTGGAATCAATCAAGACTCCCTTCGAGATTGCCGGTCATGAGATCTATATAGGCGCGAGTATCGGCATCGCCGTTTACCCCGATGCCGGTGAGGACATTGAGGCGCTTATCAAGAACGCTGATATCGCCATGTATCGCATCAAGAGCAGCGGCAAGAATGGCTCCATTCTGTTTAACGCGGAAATGAACGGCAGTGTTACCCGACGTCACTCTCTGGAGCAGGATCTGCGCAAAGCGTTGCAGAATAATGAGCTGGAGATCTGTTATCAGCCGCTGGTAGATACCTTAAATACAAATTTGTATGGTGTTGAAGCGTTGATTCGCTGGAACCACCCACGTTACGGTCGTCTGTCACCAGCCGAATTTATCCCCATTGCCGAAGACAGTCGCCTCATCGTAGAGATTGACCGCCAGACCATGCGCGAAGCATGCCTGCATGTGGGGGCTCTGCATCAGAAAGGACACCCGGAACTCAGTTTGTCGATTAACCTGTCGCCGGTGATGGTTGAGCGTGATGATTTTGTACAGCATATTTTTGACACATTACAGGCAACAGCGTTTCCGCCGAGTAAGCTGCAGCTCGAGATTACGGAAGGACTGTTATTGAATGACAGACGGGATATTGTCGATAAATTATTGCAGCTGACGAATTTCGGCATCAATCTGGCCATTGATGATTTTGGTACCGGTTTTTCATCACTGAGTTATTTGCACAAATTTCCCATCAATACACTAAAAATTGATCGCAGTTTTGTGCAGAAGCTGCACAGTGAATCGGAAGAAGCCTGTATCGTCAGCGCCATCGTGTCGATGGCTCAAGGCTTGAAAATGAACATTGTCGCGGAAGGTGTTGAACATATGTTTCAGTTCAACTATCTGCGCTCACTGGGTTGCAATATTGTTCAAGGTTATTTGTTTGGGGAAGCGACAACGCTCAGTGATGTGATGGTGCGTTACCCATACAGCCAGCGTCTGACCGGGAGCGTAACCAGTGCTGACTGAACCGGTCAGAATTTATTGATGAGAATCGTCTGACCAGAGTGAGTTGAGTGCAGAGAAATACTCGGTAATGATCAGTAGTGGCCCGGGTCCTGACTGCCGGCACCATGTAACATTCCTTCCAGTCCGTTGAGTTTGATCTCGTACATTAGCGCGAGCTGGCGCCCCAGCTTACTGTCCGGAAACCCATGCCGGTGAAACCACACAAGATAGGGTTCAGGCAGATTGATCAGTTTCTGCCCCCTATATTTGCCAAAAGGCATAATCTGGTTGATAGCTTGGTCGAGTGTTTCATCAGGCAGTTGCGGCGGGGCATCCACGTTGGCTTCCGGGTCAGGTTTGCGAGCCTACAGCCTAGCAAATTCCGGCCGCTTCGGAAATCCCGGTATTCATGCTAGATTGTCTTAAAGACATGCCAAAAAGCAGAAAAATTCGGTTGGAGTCTGGATGAAAAAGGTATTTCTCCTCGCTAATGTTCTGGTCGCATTGGTTCTTGTCATCATGATCACTCGCAGTATCCTGGTGGATCGGGCCCAGGTGATTGAGGCCAATTATCGCCAACTGGAGAACGCGACGGCAGCCCTGGCCGAGCATGCCCAGCAAACTCTGATGGCGCTGGACCTGGGGCTGACAGTAGTTGAGCAGACTGGCAGTGACAATATGTCTGATCTGCAGGCGCTGAACACGGCTGTGGTCAGTCGCCAGGCTGCTGCAGTCAATACCTACGCTTTTTATGTCCTGGATCGCAACGGAAACTTACTCGCGACCTCGCGCACGCCTGATCCAATGCCGGTCGACCTTTCGCAGTATCCCGAATTCACCGTCCAGCGCGATGGACGTCACGATGGTATGTATATAGCCACGCCCAGGCTGGGAACAGTCGGATTTGCCGAAGACCAATGGGTAATCAATGTCAGTCGTCGTATTACAGCTGCAGATGGCAGCTTTGCCGGTGTGGCTGCCGCCTCCATGTCACTGGATTATTTCGGCGACTTTTATGATGCCCTGGGGGGCGATGAGCGCAGTGCCCTGGGACTGCTGTCATCGGGAGGCAGGGTGATAGCACGCAGCCCGTTCGATGAGACCCTGATGGGGCAGGATTATTCCCAAAATTCGCAATTTCCGGACGTTCAGGGTTCTGACGATGGTGGGCGAGTGACCGACCTTGCCACGAGTGATGGCATGCCGCGTCTGTCTGCATTTCGGTACGCCTGGAACCGTTCGCTGATTGTTTATGCCAGTACTACTGAGGCCGAGGCGCTGTTGGAGTGGCAAGGGCGGTTGTTGTCCAAAATCAGTATTGGCCTGTTGATAATGCTGACGTTTACCGGCACCTCGGCTGCCACGATTGTGCTGGCGCAGCGTCAGCAGCACTTTGCCGAACAGACCCTGCGCACACAACAGCGTGCACAGGCCTTTGTCAGTGCTGCCAAGGCTGAGGTTGAGACGGTCTTTTCAGCAATTTCCGATGCTGTCTTTTCACTGGATAGGGAATGGCGGTTTGCCTTCCTGAATCCCGAAGCGGAACGCGTTCTGGAGCGACAGGCAGCCGAATTGATGGGCAAGAAAATAACAGAGGAATTCCCGGAGCTGACTGAAACCGGTTTTTACGAAATCTATCGCGAGGCCAGGGGCAAAGGCGAGTCTGTCTCTATGGAGCGTTACTACCGGCCTTTGCAAAAATGGTTTGTTATTAACGCTTACCCGCATGAGGAAGGCATGACAGTCTACCTGCAGGATGTGACGCGCCAGAAAGAAATGGAAGAACGTTTGCATCATGCTCAAAAAATGGACGCGATTGGTCAGCTTACTGGCGGGATAGCGCATGATTTTAATAACCTCCTGACGGTTATTCTGGGCAATATCGATTTATTGAGTACCCATCTTGAATCGGCCCCCGAGAATGTCCGTGGGCAGGCAGACGTCATCCGCATCGCTGGCGAGCGAGCAGCGGAGCTGACACACCGGCTGCTGGCTTTTGCCCGTCGCCAGCCGCTTAATCCGCAACAGACTGATATTAACGCGCTGGTGCAGGAAGCAAAACATTTATTGGCCCGCACAGTCGGCGAAGACATCAGTATAGAATTGGCATGTGGGCACGATCTGTGGCCGGCCATTGTTGATCCGTATGAGCTGCAGAACGCCATTCTAAACCTGGCTATTAATGCCCGTGATGCCATGCCCGAGGGCGGCAAACTCACCATCGAGACCAATAACGCATCTGTGTCACAGGAATATGCCGATGAGCAGGGCGTAACGGCCGGAGACTTCATTACTATTGCCGTATCGGACACCGGCTGCGGCATGACGGCAGAGATTGCGGCGCAGGCGTTTGATCCCTTTTTCACCACCAAAGACGAGGGTAAGGGTTCCGGGCTCGGGTTGGCGATGGTTTACGGGTTTGCTCATCAGACTGGCGGGCATGTCAACATTTACAGTGAATCCGGTGAAGGAACAACGGTGAGACTCTACCTGCCCCGAGTCGACGGTGACAATGATAGCCAGTACCAGGCAGGGCCCGACAGGGTTGATGCCAGTGGCGGCACTGGACGCATTTTACTGGTCGAAGATGATGACCTGGTGCGGCGGTTTGCGGTGTCCGGTCTGCAAAAGCTGGGCTATGAGGTCAGTGACTTTGCTGACGGCGCCCAGGCCCTTGAGGCGTTGCGTCTGGCCGAAGACAGGTCGCAGCCTTATGCACTGTTGCTGACCGATGTCGTGCTTGCAGGTGGATTGTCGGGGAGAGAGGTGGCCGCCGGCGCTGTTGAGATCGACCCGCAACTGAAAGTGTTGTTTATGTCCGGTTACGCTGAGAACGCGATTGTGCATCATGGCAGACTGGACCCTGTCTCTTATACACATCTGACGCTGCCGACGACTCCTTACGTGTAGA
>OJBX01000307.1_pt1 | contig 25327 bp, 22 predicted proteins | sample 1590751 | NCBI WGS metagenome assembly OJBX01 (sample SAMN05416780, study PRJEB24817) | seawater metagenome | isolation source: Sea water | place: Canada:Atlantic | collected 2013-07
ACGAGATTTCTGCCTGTCTCGTGGGCTCGGAGATGTGTATAAGAGACAGCGTTAGCACCTTCGCAGCTGACCCCCTGATCGCTGAACGCAAAGCAGGGTGTGCTGGCCGGCTGCTCCAGCAGCACGTGGCGCGAAGCGACCTGAGTCACCCTGTAGCCCGGATAGCCGGGTATGGCAGCGCTGCCGCCACTACCGGCATCAACAGTGATGACCTCACCGCCGCTGGTCCGCACACTGACACGGTAACGATCGCCAAATCGGGAAGTACCGACCAGCGCGAATTGTGGACCGCTGCCGGGTGTCGCCACCGGATTGCGCGGACCGGATGTCTGCGGCTGGTTACTGGTGGCAGTCTGTTCGACGGGCTCAAACAGCGACAGCTCGCGTGCGCTGTTCTGTACCTGGGCGCCGGCCTGGTCTTCGGCTTGTTGCCCGGGCTCTTCCTGAGACTGTACGGAAGCCGCCATGCTCAGCGCCAGCAGCGCAGCTGCCGCCGTGGCCATAATGCGCCCAGCGCGGTGGCGCCAGTTGATAAGGGTTGTTGTGTTGGCGTTACTCATGGCTGCCATTGTGCTCACGGCTGTCTCCGCGCTCATGGCTGCTTTTTCGCTCATGGCTGTTTTGTCGCTCATGGCTGTTGTGACGCTCATGGCTGCTCCCCGATGAGGATGGTTTTTTTGTCCTGGTAAGGCTTTAGACGCATCATCTTAAACTTTAGTTTCCGGTACAGCAAAGTAGCGTGCCACCGCAGCCTGCGTGGCGGCGTGTAAACTGCCGCCCAGCTCCGCATCTGAATAGTGATAGAAGGCTTCAGCGTGGCTCACGGATGCCGGCAGCGAGAAGGTGCGTGCCGTGTTCAGCGCCAGAATCAGCTCGGGGTAGTTATTCTGCGAATTCTGGCTGGCATATACCGCCATCGCTTCTTGTTTGGTGGCCAGCACCGGGGTGATATCGACCAGGCGATTGACCGGGCTCTGCACGCTGATCTCATACGACCAGAACTGAGGCAGCGGGCCTCGCCAGGCGCGACGCTGGAGCTGTTGTGCGGCCAGCCACACCAGCTGTGCCGTCATCCGGTGGTCGGGATGCAGCTCAAGTGCGCCAGGGAAAAACACCGCGCCGGCCCCGGTATCAGCGATGGCAGTGGTAATTCGTTCGATCAATGCTGATGCCAATTCCAGTCCACGATCGGGTTGATCCCAGGTGTCATTCTGGCTGACACCCAGCAGCGCACAGGCTGCGCCGAGCTCCTGCTGTCGGGTCTGCACCAGCGCCGCCGTCTGCGCCGCATCAACGCTGTCGCCACCCAGCGCGCCGTCGGTCAGGACAACGACATGGGTGTCAATGCCTTGGTCAGCAGCCAGTCGCAGGGCGCCTCCCATACCAAAGGTTTCATCATCGGCATGCGGCGCGAATATCAGCCAGGGTCCGGAAGGCAGATCGGCACATTGATAGGGTACGAGCACATGTTCTGGATTCATGCCGCGAATTGTAGGCGGTTTTAGCGGTTTTTTTTAGCGTTTTCTGGCGATTGAGCGGCTATTTGTGATTAAATTCGCGATCTTGCCGCACGGGTCTTGTCCCGTGTCCGGAATTGTCAGGGTTTTTATGTTTTTTAGTCTAATGCGTCAGTGGGTGCTGTCTCCGGTTCGTCACTTCCGGCTGTTCCACCAGTTTGTCCGACAGGAGTTCAGCGGCCAGTTTGCCGGGTCACTGGGGGGATTCCTGTGGCTGTTTGTCACCCCCATCGTCAATATCAGCATTTATTCCTTTGTCTTCAGTGTGGTTTTCCGGGCTCCGTTGCCGGAGAACTTTGGCGATGTCTCGTTTGTGATCTTCCTGATGATCGGCTACCTGCCCTGGTTTGCCTTTGCCGACGCCATGGGACGGGCCAGCGGTCTACTGCTGGAAAAGGCGCCGCTGATTACCAAAGTCATGTTTCCGGTGCAGTTGATTCCCATGGTGGGCACGCTGGTGCCCTATCTGGTACACGGTATCGCCATATTTGTGTTTCTGGTGTATCTGGCTACTCAAGGTTATTTTGATTTGATGTGGCTCTGGCTGCCGGTGGCACTGGGGCTGCAGTTCCTGTTTACCATGGGACTGGTTGCGATTCTGTCAGCCTTTTGTGTGTTTCTGCGTGATATTCAGCAGATGGTGACCTTGCTGCTGACCGCCTGGTTTTTCCTGACCCCGATTATTTATCCATTGTCACTGCTGCCGGAGAACCTGCGCCCGTTCATGATGCTTAACCCCATGCACAGTTTTGTGCAGTTCTATCGTGAAATCATTCTGCTGGGCGACTTTTCCGTGCCACACTTCCAGGTCATGGTGCTGGCTTCGGTGGTCAGTTTTCTGCTTGGCGGCTGGTTATTCATGCGCATCAAGCACGCGTTCGGGGATGTGTTGTAATGCATAGTATTTCAGTGGCAAACGTGCACAAGGAATTTCGCATCTACGATCGGCCCCAGGACCGACTGCTGGAACTGTTGTTGCGCCAGCCGCGCCATCGTATGTTTCACGTCTTGCAGGATATTTCCTTTGACGTCCTGGAAGGCAAGAGCCTGGGTATTGTCGGCGACAATGGAGCCGGCAAGTCCACACTGATGAAGTTGCTGGTCGGCACGCTGGAACCCAGCGGCGGACAGATCGCCATTCGCGGTCAGGTGGCAGCATTGCTGGAACTGGGCGCGGGCTTTCATCCCGAGTTCACTGGTCGGCGCAATATCCATCTTAATGCCAGTCTGCTGGGTGTACCCGACGATGACATTGATGCCATGGAAAACGACATCATTGAATTTTCCGAATTGCGCGATTTTATCGACCGACCTGTTAAAACCTATTCCTCAGGCATGTATGTACGCCTGGCATTTTCCATCGCCACCATGGTGAGACCGGATGTACTGGTCATTGACGAAGCACTGTCAGTAGGTGACATTGCGTTCCAGAAAAAATGTGTGCAGCGCATGAACGAGTTCCGTGCCCAGAACAAGACCATGGTGTTCTGCAGTCACTCGATGTATCACGTCCAGGAATTGTGCGACACTGCCATTTGGCTGGAGCAGGGCAAAATCCGGGAGATCGGTAAAAGCGACGAGATCGTCGCGCGCTATGAAGATCACTGTAACAGCCGACGCGTTTATACTCAGGGCGAAGCGCAGGCCAACAGCCATCAGGCAGAAACACCGGATGCGGTGAAAGACTGCCGAATTCTGCAGACGCTGGTGCGCAATGTCGACGGTGAGCTAATCGACAGTATTGATCCTCTGCAGGACTTTGTCATGGAACTGCAGGCGGAAATACTTAACGACGATGTGACCTGCTATTTTGGTTTCGCTTTGATGAAAGATCTGGAAGAAGTGATGTCATCCTACCTGGCCATCGACCGGCCGGAAGTCGAACACGGTCCGTTCCGCAAAGGTGAAAAGATCACCGTGCAGGTGCGGGTAGAAGCCATGGCCATGCGGGTCGGCAAATTTCACGTGCTCAGTGGCGCCGCCGATGCCAGTGGATTGCTGTGGTACGAAACCCGACTCAGCAAAGAGATTAACGTCAACCCGGGCAAGGGTTGGGGTACGCTGGTCATGCGGTCCTCCTGGAGCATGCAGCGCGACTGATGCAGTCACGCCCGGCTCGCACTAATCGTCGATCTGGGCGCGACGAGTGTCCGGCAACTGCGCATAAGGATTGATCTGATAGACGCGCGCTCGATTGTTAGGCGAGCGCACCTCCATGACCTGCATGTACGCCTGCTGCACCGGATCATCCGCCAGTGAGGCGCTGTCATAGTTACCATCATCTGTCATTGCCTGACTGGCAGACTGAGCACGGGCCGGGTAGGCATACACTGAATAAAAACTCGAGGTGTTGAAACCCAGCCAGGGGGAGAGTTCCACCATTTCTTCCAGTGGCACGATTTCACCGACTTCACGCATCACACGAAAGTCGGTTTGCTCACGATGAGCAATAATTTCTTCTACCAGTTCTTCGTCCAGCCCAGGCAACAACAACAGTGCTTCCCGGGTCGCCAGATTCGGGTTGACTGCATTGCCGGTCCCATAGATTGTGAACGCCGCCTCCAGATCAACGTCAGCAAACAGTTCATCAAAACCGCGGATCAAGCGTATCTCTTCCACTGAGTCCAGTTCTGGCACATTGCGCGCGGTGTAGGGCGGGTCCAGGGATTCATAATAGTCGTCTTCGGCGCCCCCGGGAGTGAGCAGGGTATTCAGGTCGGTCCAGTCGTCCCACGCGGCCAGCAGTTCCTGTACCTGACGCGGATCGAACCCTTCACCCAGCTTTTTTTCGATGATCAGCTGCAGCCTTGTGCGTTCGATACGGTTGAGGTTGATTTTGCCAGCATGATCGTAAATACGAACCACCATGTTGTCGTCTGCCGCGTAATTCAGTGTCAGCGGCTGACCATTAAAGCGATAGGCCGGAATACGGAATTCACCGTCATCATTCAGCGTCAGTTCCTGGCCCACTGGCACTGGCATGCGCTCCATCATCAGCTCCATTTCCGCCTTGTGCATGGCAGCCATCACGGCTGCGTAATCCTCATTGCCGGCCTTGTTGTAGAAAGCCGTGGTCGCTGACAATCGCACATTTGCCGCCAGCACCGTCACCAGAATGGTCATGACCACGGCGGTCCACAACACCATAATCATGACCGCGCCGCGCTGCCGGGCCGGCAATGGCCGGACACTTGATAGCTGCGCATTCATTGCAACAATCCTGTATTGGGCGTCAGGTTTCGATGTTCCACGGCTCTGACCGATGCGACGATATCCAGCTCGTCATTGCGTGCATTGCGTGCCGTTGGTTGCAGAACAATGTGCACGGCCATGGGCAGGGCCAGCAACTCACCCCCGTCCCAGGTGTCACGCCAGCGCCTTGCAAACTCCAGGTCTTCAAACAGGTAATTAAATTCCAGTGAGTAGTCGGCCAGCAACAGACGTGGTTCTGCATCCTCCAGTCGTTGCAGCGGGTTGTCACTCAGTGCCGGTGCAAGCTGTAGAAACACGCCGGCACCTGGTTCATCATACAGCCGCCAGGCGGTCAGCCCGGGAGCTCGTTGCGGTGATACTGTCGAGACCCAACTCAGTGAATCCGGCTCACCAACAAAAAACACCTGCCGGGCCAGCGTGTCAGGGTCGCGAAAGCTGTGCGGGAATGCTCCCTGCAGTGCGCGCTCCAGCTGCAAAAGCGCCACGGTTTCGTCCAGCGAATTTTCCAGCCCTTCCGCGTTATTGTCCCAGTCACGGATCACCCCATACATGCCCGCAGTCAGCATGGTCAGCAACATTGCGGTCAGCGACAATGCAATCATGATTTCGAGCAGGGTGAAACCACGTGATGATTTTTTTCCGCAATAACCGCCATGAGCGGGCGGAGGAGCGGGGAGAGCAAAAGCAGCGGATCGCTCGCAGAAACTTGAAAGAGTCGGCGCTGTCATTGCGGTAACTCCAGGCGTATCCAGCGCACGCCGTTTATGACTTCATCGGTGTCTTCGTCAACAATCTGGAAAGTCTGCAACAGGTCATTCATCGGAGCGGTGCGACGCAATACATCAGGCAGTATGTCACCGGACTCGGTCTGGAACCGGATATTCCCGATAATCGGTTCCAGTTCTCGGTACTCGTTGTCCAACAATGAAAAATTGATCTGAGCCCGTGCGGCCATGGTGTCCTGTAAGGTCGATTGAGTGCGCACTGCCAGCTGTTTGCTGCCGGCCGCCAGACTGAACAGGGCGCCCAGCACCAGGCTGGTGATGGTGAGCGCAACCATGACCTCTAGCAGAGTAAAGCCTCTGTGACGGAGAGTGGCGCCAGGTCTATTCTTCATCCAGCACCTGTACCCGACCGGAGAATGGATCCACACTGATGGTCAGTTGACGGCCGTCCTGTTGCAGGATCAGTTCGCCCCCGGTACTGCCACCTTCCGGAAAGAATGTAATTTGCAGGCGCTCATCTGGCGGCGCGTCCTGCCCGGCACTGTCCCGATAATTGAGAACGATGTTGTCGCCTGTCCAGCGACCGACAATGTCCGCCTGCTGCCTGGAGTCGTCAACGTTGTCGCGATCGCCAGTGTCACCGCCCGTGCCCTGCATTTCTATAGCAGCCGGCGTTCCCTGAACCACAGCCATGCGCCGTGCATAATTCAGCAGGCCGGTCGCTTCGCGCACCTGCGCAGTAAATCCGGGTGAGTTCAGCGATGCCAGTCCGGGTCCGATCAGCATGGCCGCCATACCCAGTATGCCCAGCACCAACAGCAGCTCCAGCAGCGTAAAACCGCATTGACGCGCGGGGAGCCCGCGCGTCCAGGGCATCCTGTCAAATGCTGATATCTGCGTCATTGCCCTCGCCACCATCGCGGCCGTCGGCGCCATAAGACATCAATGAATAGTCACGACCGTTCGATTCGTACTGATATGCATTGCCCCAGGGGTCTACTGGCAACGAGCCGCGAATATAGGGACCATTCCACGTTGAACGGCTGCTGGTATCACGCACCAGGCCGTCCAGTGAATCGGGGTACTGCCCAATGTCCAGACGGTAAGCGTCGAGCGCACTGCCCAGTGACGAAATTTGTGACAACACGGCATCACGACGGGCACTGTCGGCCTGATTGAACAGGTTGGGCGCCACCATGACCGCCAACATGCCCAGAATGGCCATGACAATAAGCAACTCTATGATGGTAAAACCACGATTGCGCATGGCGCTGTTAGTGATAGATCTGGCTGACTTCATTGGCAAATCCTCATCTTCTTAATAGTCTTCGGAGAGCACTTCTGCCGCCAGCTCGAATCGGTTCAGGATCTCCCGGTAGCTGGCATTGTTCTGCTCATTAACGTTAATAATCTCTGGCCGGATCACAATAAACAGTTCGCGACGCTCGTTGTTATCGCGCTGGTAGCTGAACAGACGGCCCAGTCCAGGCACCCGATTGAGAACCGGAACACCGGTATTCAGGTTGTCGTTGCTGTTCTGGATCAACCCACCCAGCACGACATTTTCGCCATCCCTGACCACAACCGTGGTTTCAATTTCCTGATTCTCGAATATCGGATTGCCAAGAACACCGGAATTTTCCGACACTGATGACAGCGCCTGACGTATTACCAGATTCACTACTCCCTCATCATTGATGCGGGGCGTGATGTTAAGCTCAATACCGGTATCGCGGTATTGAATATTTTCAGTCGTGCCAACTGTCGTGGTGGTTCCGCCAAGGCGCACCGGAACTTCGGCACCGATACGAATCTGACCTTCCATGTTGTTGACCACGGTCAGCGACGGACGCGCCAGTAGCCTAACATCATTGTTAACCGCGATTGCCTCCAGTGTTGCTTCGACACGGGCAGCGCCATCAAGGAAAGCCCGGTTGAACAACAGTCCTCCGAGCCCGGACTGACCATCGGCACCGGCTGGCAGAAAACTGGTTCCCAGTCGTGTCGTGCTGTCAGCAGACTCCAGCACCCGAGACCAATCGACACCGAAAGACGTGTCGTCAGTCAGCACCACCTGCGCGATGACAGCGTTAAGCATGACCTGCAATGGCGCACTATCCAGCTGATTGATGATGGCCAGCAACTGCCGGTAGTCGCGCGGATTACTGCGAATCAACAGAGTATTGGTGGCATCGTCGGCAACGATGGTGACGCGCAAATTGGCAGACACGGCAACCGAGGTCACCAGCGTATTTGAACTGGCAGGCTGGCGTGCGACTGGTTCACCGTTCTCGTTGAATTCGAAGAAAGCTTCGCGCTCATCGCGTGAGTCATCGTCGTCATCCTCATTGCCGGGAACGGTGTCGTTGTCATCTTCCCGCCTGAACACTTCGGTCAGGGTTTCCGCCAGCTCCGTGGCATTCAGATTCTTGACCCGGTATTGAAACAATTGTTCTGCCTGCTCCTGACGGTCAGCGTCGAGAATGCGTATCCAGCGGCTGATTTCGTCGAAACCGCGAGTGGCAGGTGCCGTCACCAGCAGGGAATTGACACGCTCCAGTGCCTGCACCTGGAATGCAGGCGAACCACCTTCGATAAGCTGCAAAATATCCTGCAGCTCCTGCGCTACATCAGCGGCGCTGGCATTGCTCAATGGATAAAGTTGGATGCCCTGATTCATGAACGGATCGTCGTCAATCAGGTCCAGCAACTCATTGACACGAGACAGTTGTCCGCGACTGGCAGACACCGCCAATGTGTTGCTGTTGGAGATGCGGGTGACGGTACCATCAGGTGTCACCAGCGGCGTGAGCAGCTCAAGTGCGGATTCAACAGAAATGTAGGTCAGTGGTGTTATCTGCATGACGTAGTTGGCGGTACCGCGCTGCAGATTGTCAGGTGTGGTGACTTCCACTGGCAGATTGGAATCGCCCTTGGTGGCGTAGTAGATGTCATTCTCACGTTCAAGCAGGACACCGTTCTGGCGTGTCAGCAATCGCACCAGGGGCCAGATATCTTCATAAGCCAGTGGTCGATTGGCAGCGGTGCGTATACTGACCAGATCCGAGATGGTGGGATCAATGATCATGGTAATGTCAAGCGCATCGGCAAGCTCGGCCAACACATCACGCAGGTCGGCCTGCTCATAATTCAGTTCCACGACATCCTGAGCCGGTGCCTCGATCGGTGACGGCACCGTTTCACGGTAGCCGTCAGAACTGACCCGGACACCGTCACGATTGATCTCGGCAATCAACGCCTGCCGCTCCGCGCTGTCGGCGGCTTCGGCCATCTGGCGGGCAGACATGTCCTCAGAGGCAGGTCGGGTGGCCGATGGCACAGCGGTCGATTCCGCCACACTTGAGGGCGGCGTACTACGACCAGCCTGGCTGCCGCTACCTGTTTGCATGGACGCGCAGGATGACAGCGCGACTGCAAACCCGAGCAAGGCGATTGGCCTGATGTTTCCTTTCACGTTCCGTACTCCCCGTAAAGGTCGACACTGTTTTGTCGACGATACTTTTCTGGCATTAAAATTGTACCGCGTTCATGCTGAACACGGCCGACAACATGGTAATGGTGATACCGCCCACGGCAATGCCCAGCAGCAGGATGAGCCCGGGCTGCAAGGCAGATACCAGGCTGGCCATCTGATTCTTTACGCTCTGGTCGAAAGTCTCTGCCGTTTTCAGCAAGATGCTGCCGGTGCGACCGGATTCTTCACCGACCGCGACCAGCTGATGCAACAGCGTCGGAAATACTCCGGCTTTTTCCAGTGACACGCCAAGTCCGGCGCCCCCTCGTACATCTTCCTCAACGCGCGCCAGCAAACGCACCAATTCGGTATTGCTGACCACTTCACGCGCAACTCTCAGCGCCCGGATCAAGGGTATGCCTGCGCCCAGCAACGCACCCAGCGTGCGGGCAAAAACGGCACAGTCGCGATATAACAGCAACTGGCCGAGCAGTGGCGTGCGTAACAAAAATGCATCTTTGCGCAGTTTAGTCGCGGCCTGCCGGTCCTGCCATCGCCACCAGAACACCAGCCCCGCAATCATCAGCACAAACAGGTAGCCGTATTGCTGAACGCCTTCGCTCAGGGCAAGCAGAAAAGCCGCGGACGCAGGCACATCGGTGCCGGCATCCTGAAACATGATGGCGAACTGTGGAATCACAAACACCAGCAACAGAAACACGGAGATGACACCGGTAACCAACAACACAATCGGGTAAACCATGGCAGAGACAATGGCCTGTCGATTGTTGGCACTGGTTTCCAGAAACTCAGCCAGGTCTGGCAGCAACTGGTGCAGAATGCCGCCTTCCTCGCCAGCACGGACGATATTGATATACATACGTGAGAATACGTCCGGCCGGGTTTCCATGGCTTCTGCCAGACTCTTGCCTTCTTTGACATCCCGGCGCATGGTCACAACCAGTTCCCGCATCGCGCTGGACTCGGTGATTCCTTCCAGCAAACGCAGCGCCTTGTCCAATGGCACCCGGGCGTCCACCAGAGTGCGCAGGCCGGTGGTGAAATCGAGCAGATCGCGCGGCCTGATTTTTTTACCGGTGCGTACCCGTTTTTCGCTCTGACTGGCCGGACTGATTTTCACCGGAATCAGTTGCCGGTTCTTCAGCAGTTTAACAACTTCACGTTCCGAATCTGCAGAAATGTGCCCGCGCTGAATCTTGCCGCTGACATCATAGGCCTGATAGTTGAACTGAGCCAGACTCATGACGCTGCTCCGGCCCGAGTCACGCGCACCACTTCTTCCGGCGTAGTGAGGCCCGCTGCGAGTTTTTCCAGTGCATCCTCGCGCAACGTTTTCATGCCTTCCCTGATCGCCTGGCTGCGGATGATGTTGGCATCCGCGCCGCTGGCAATTTCGTGACGAATCGCATCCGACATGACCAGCAGTTCATACAGACCAATCCGGCCCCGGTAACCGGTTTCACCACAACGATCACAACCCTTGCCGCGACGCACCTGAGGATAGTCCTGCGCGCGAATCTGCAGTACCTGCTCTTCGTCAGGGGTGATCGTGTGTGGCTCGCCACAGTCGGTACAGATGCGACGCACCAGACGCTGAGCCTGAACACACAACATGCTGGAACTGATCAGATAACCTTCAACCCCCATGTCCTGTAACCGGGTGATGGCACCAGCGGCATCGTTGGTGTGCAGGGTAGAGAAAACCAGGTGCCCGGTCAGCGCCGACTCAATGGCGATCTCGGCAGTTTCATGGTCACGGATTTCCCCGACCATGATAACGTCGGGGTCCTGCCGCACGATCGAGCGCAGCCCCGCAGCGAAAGACAATCCGATTGCGGCATTGGCCTGAATCTGGGTAATGCCTTCCAGCTGGTATTCCACGGGATCTTCAACGGTAATGATTTTGCTTTTCTGGCTGTTTATTTTTTCCAGCGTCGCGTACAGGGTGGTGGTTTTACCGCTGCCGGTAGGGCCGGTAATCAGAATCATACCGTGAGGCTGGTTGATCAGACTTTGATAGCTGCCCAAAATATTATCCGGCATGCCCAGTTGCTGCAGACTGACTGCGGTATCGCCGCGATCCAGGATTCGCAACACAATGGACTCCCCGTGCACGCCAGGCAATGTCGATACTCGCATGTCCAGTTGTTTGCCGCCGGTGCGGAAGTCTATACGACCATCCTGTGGCAATCGCTTTTCACCGATGTCCATGCGCGCCATCAGTTTCAGACGCGATGCCACGGCCGTTGTGATTCGTACCGGCAGTCTTTCGATTCGGTGCATGATGCCATCAACACGACAGCGCACATCCAGATGTTCTTCATTGGGCTCAAAGTGTATGTCGCTGGCATTCAGGTCCAGGGCACGCGCAAACAGGTGATTGACCAGTCGGATAATGGGCGCTTCAGAAGCAAGGTCTTTAAGTTCCTCATCGTCTTCAAAACCGGAAACAAACACATCGTCGGTGCCGTCAGCATCAATTGTCGGTGACAATTCTGCCCGCCAGTGTTTGGTCAACCGCCTGACTTCATCAGTGCCAGCCGGTCGAAAACGTACGTTTATCTCGTTATTGCCGGGGCCGGCGTTGTGCATGACGAATCGGATGCGTGCGCGTAACTGGCTGTCCGGCAGAGTCTCGCAGACGAGTTCATGGCTGTTGACAAAATCCTGCGCTGGCGCGATGCCCGCGGGTTCGAGCAACTGGGTAAAGATCGGCAGACTGATGATATTGGACATGACTCAGTCTCCCGCCGTGTTGGGTTGGGTTTCGCGACTGAAACCGACAACGGTAATTTCACCACTGAACATGTTTCGCCCTCTGCTCATGCTGAAATAATTCACGGCCAGCCAGGGTTCGGATGCGTCCAGTCGAGCGAGAAAATCCAGCGTGTTGCTCTGGTTATCCAGATTGAAAGCAAGTGTCTGCTCAACCAGCAACCAGCCGTCGGCCTCCATCGACTCAGCCAGGCTGGTGGAGGTGATGGTGATACCGGTGTCCTGTGCGATCTGCCTGACCAGGCGCTGGATGTTGGCAGCCAGCACCGGTACTGTCGGCAGAGACCCTGTCGTATTGGCATTACCGGTAAACAATCGCGCTTCCAGATTCTGCAATTGCTGATCGATTTCCTGGCGACGCTGTTGCCACAAGTCAGTATCGTTCAACAGCCGCTGCTCTCGATCTATTTCCAGGCGCAGGCTTTCAATGGCTTGTGCCCGCTCGCTGTAAACATCTCGCACCACCGGCAAACCGTTAGACAGCGCAATGATCAATGCCAACACCAGGGCCAGGCGCAGAATATTTTTTTCCCGTGGTGTCAGTGAACGCAGCCCCGACAACATTATTGTTCCTCCGGGAAATACCATTCCTGATAGGCAGGAAAATTGACCGTGGTCAGGCGCAGGTCAATGTAGAATCGGTTGTTATTGGTGGCACGGGCAAAGTCCACTTCTGTGAACATCGGGTTCTGTTCCAGTTGCTGCAACAGCCCCTGCGGATCGTTACTCTCGCCTTCAATGCTGATATAACCTTCCTCCAGTTCCAGCGAGGTCAGCACATTGGGGCTCACTTCGGCTTGCAGGGCCAGCAACATCGCAGGCACATCCTGGGCAGGGTACTCGGTCAATACTCCCCAGCGTGATTCGAAGTCACGTACCGCCTGCTGGTCGGCACGCGCCGGCGCCGTGCGTTGTTGTTGTTCAGCCAGAGTATTGTTCAGGCTACGCAGCTGCAACGTCTGGATCAGAAACGGGATAGAGCTGAGCACGGTGAGGGCGGCAATCACGGCCGCCACCCGCCACAAACGTTTGCCCTTGTCGAACTGATGACGTGCGGCCAGGGCGGCATCTGGCACGATGGCGTAAGCGGTTGCTGTTGTCGGCAGCGCATTGCTGCGAAGCTGTTGCGCCCCCATGGCCTGTCGATAATCGTCCGCGCTGTGCAACGTCATGGCCTCGGGCGCTGATGCGGTCAGCACTGCCGTTTCAGCCTGCCACTGATCGTGGAAAGCCGGAATCGCCAGATCCGTCTTGCTGGTCTGCAGGCACTGCTGGCATACCCCATCGCGAAACAGCAATACTGATTGGTTGCGGGCATCCTGGTCGTCGATCATCACCATGTCCTGCTGACCGGCAATCAACATGGTGCGCGGCATAACCGCAGTAAGAAACAGTGATTGATCAGCGAATGCCCGATGCAATGCATTGAGCGTTGCCGTTGGTAGCCAGAACGCCATGTGGGACTGGGTTTGGGATTGGGTTTGGGACTGGGCGTCATCGGCCGTTTTACTGCCTGCGTCGATGGTGCTGACTGCCACGCTGAGGGCATCATCGTAACCCGGCACCAGACTGTCAGCCTGCAGCCGCAATGCCGGGCGAATGGCAGCAGCAGCAACACCGGGCAGATTGACAGGTGTTGCCAGAAAATCTGCCGGTGGCAATAACAACAGGGTATTTTGTGTGAAGCTGCTGGCTGTACTGTTTGTCGCGGAAATCCCGGATATGTGCTCGCCGTCACCGCCATCTGCCAGCAGGCTTGCCGCAGCAGTGGCCAGACGCATGGCCAGTGACGATGCGTCAGCTGCACCATTGTCAGATCTTCCGTCAATACTCCCGCCACTGCTCTCATCACGGGTGCCGACGGCACTGTCAGGGATTCTGCAGCTACGCCCGCTGTCCAGGTGGTACAGGTTATCGTCAAATACCATCAGCACGGTGTTAGTGCGGCGCAGCAGAGCGACGCCCGGATCGGTCGTGTTCAGCGAACGCCCTGCCGTGGCCAGCCATTGGCCGACCTGTTCGCCGATGTCGCTCAAACCCATGGTGTAATCCCTGTTATTGTTTCTTGTCGCTACTGTCGCTTCTGACTGCGTGAGCTTCCTGTGACGTTTGCCACCTTAAAAAAGTTTGTATCGTGCACATGCCGAGCCTCAATCCTCATGGCGGTGGCGCCGCACCAGATTACGTCCATCCTTCTTGGCCTGATAAAGTGCGCGATCAGCGCGCTCGAACAGTGTCTCCGGGAAGTCATCATGAAGGGCATCGGTGACACCAAACGAGACGGTGATTCGTAACTGCTGTTCCTTGAAATGAAAGGGGATCTTGGCAATCGCCTCACGAACCTTGTTCAACGCGTGCTCCGCGTCCGCGGGCCGTGTATCCGGCATGATGATAACAAACTCTTCGCCGCCGTAGCGGGCAATAAAGTCTTTTTCGCGCAATCTGGATAACATTTCCTTACTGATAATTTTAAGTACTTTATCACCGGCGAGATGGCCATAGGTATCATTGATATGCTTGAAACTGTCGACATCGGCGACGGCCAGGCACAATGCTCGATCGTCGTCCCGCCTTTCGTGGCTGGCACCTTCACGCCATTCACCGAGGATAGTGTCAAGTCTGTGGTTATAGGCTTCGCGGTTGGGCAGGTCGGTCAAGGTATCCGTTTGTGCTTTTTCCTGTTGTTGAGACAGGTGCTGACGCAATTCCCGGGATTCGGTTTCAAGTGCACTGATGCGCTCGATCAGCGCGCCCATCTCCTGACTCATATCATTGCTTTGCTGTTGGCGCTGGGATTTGAAGTTGTCCAATGAGCTGATAATGCTGCCGATTTGAGACTGTACACTGACTTTTAATGAATCCAGATCAACGCCCGCATCGGCTACAGCGTTGCTGATGCCGCTGATCTGCTCTCGCATTTTTGCATCAAGCGCCGCATCGGTAGCTGCACTTTGATCAGCATACTGGCGCGAACTATCAACAAAGGACTGTACCTGCGCCAGACTCTCATTGACCTCCGCCAGGAAATCCTGGAAATCAATACGCTGGTCATCGGCTGCGCTACGCAGGATCTGAAGAATTTCTTCCAGTACCGCAACAAAATCGTACCAGTTCAGACCCTTGAGAATGTGACGCCGGATGCTATCCGCCAGCTCAACGGATTCACCCGTAATATTGATGGATTCGAGAATTCTGAGCAGTAAAGGTTCGACATGACCCGCGATAAAAGAGAAAGCGGGTTCGGCGAGGCCGGATCGGTCACGGATCAGCTCGCCCTCTATGCCTGCTTCGTCATCAGGCTCGAGTCTGGCCTGTTGCTCGCGCACCGCGCTGTCCTGCAGATCGGTGGCGCGGCCACTCAACCTGGTGTCGTTTACCGCATCGCTTTCGTCGGCGACCTCGGTATACGATTCTGCGTATGACGCGGGTTCCTGCCGCAGTGGTGACGATCTGTGATCATGAGACCTGGGGGCGGAGGGAGCATCATCGCGATCCATGAGCTCGCCGGAGATGACATCTGTTTCGGTGACGGGGGGCGGCGCTGTGTCCGCTGAGGGCTCTTTATTCGCTGAGGGCTCTTGTCCCGCTGAAGGCTCTTTATCGGCTGAGGGCTCTTCATGCGCTGAAGGCTCTTGTCGGGCTGAGGGCTCTTGTCGCGCTGAGGGCTCTTGTTGGGCTGAGGGCTCTCTATTCGCTGAGGGCTCTCCATGCGCTGAGGGCTCTTGTTTAGCTGAGGGTGCGGTATCGGGGCGACCAAACAGGCGTTGCCAAAGGCCGGTGCTCGAGGTATTGGCTGCATTGTCAGTGCTGGTTTGGGCCGGGCCCTGCTGGGTGGCCTGCTGTTCCTGGGTTTTGAGAGTCTGCACTGATTCGCTGAGCAGCTCGATGAACTGGCGAATCAAACCGGCGTGTTGCTGTGGGTCTTCCAGCCGCGAGGACAGGCCGCGATTGAATTTTTTTATTTGCCGGCGCGAGGAGGCGGGCAGTGGGACTTGCTCAAGCTCTTTGATACTGCTCTCGAATGCCTGCTGCAAAGCCCAGGTGCTGGCATTCTTTTCCGTGTCCAGTCGGATAATGGATTTTTCGATTTGTTCCAGCAGGATTTCCAGCCCGGTTTCACGATCATCATTGCGCAGCGAACTGCGCAATTGTGTGAGCTGCTTGTCCAGCACAGGGTCGTTGCCATCACCTGCCAGACTTACCCCGAGCAGACCCCGACGTAACAAGCGTATCCGGTTGCTGAATGATTTTTCGCGCTGCTCATGCTCTTCCAGTGCGTCCAGGAACTTCCGTTTCCAGCGCAGCGCTTCTTCGCCTTCCTGCTTCCGGTGAACCATAGGCCCGTACCCTGACGCTTGTTTCAGCGCCTTATTATTGACCGCAGCAAGACGGCCGGCACTGCGTCAAAGCGCGGCGCGTTCCTGCGCAACCAGGAAGTCGACGATCGACAGCATATCCTGTTGCGTACGTACCGCCTCATTGGTGGTTACCAGATACTTGCCATTAACGATGACGTTGGGTGTGCTACGGATCTGGTAGTCCTGCATCCGGCTTTCAGCCTGATTCACTTTGGTTCGTACCGGAAAGGAATTGAATGCACGGGAGAATGCGTCTTCGTCAACACCATGGTCCGTGAACAGGGTGGCCAGCTGTTGCTCGTTCTGCAAGCGGTTACCCTGCAGGTTGATGGCATTGAATATCGGCTCATGAACGGCTTCAACGGCATCAAGGGCCTCTGCGGTGTAGTACGCCTGTGCGTGAACTTTCATCAGTTCATTCCAGATCGCCGGGTAGCGCTGATAGTCAACGTCATCAGGGGCATTGGCGGCCCAGTCGTCAACCAGCGGCTGAAACCGGAAGCAGTGACCGCAGCCATACCAGAACACTTCAAGCACTTCGATCCTGTCGGCATCATTGGTGCGGACCGGCGCCGGCAATTCCTCATAGTGCGTGCCCGCTACATACAGCGATGGCTGCGCCCAGGCAGAAACGGCCAGGGCGCTCAACAGCGCTGCGGCGCCCAGTTTGACTACTTGCTTGATCATGTTGTTACTCCACATTGCGTATTGTGCCAATTGATTGTGCTAGTCAGTAGACCGCCCGACGGCTGAATAATTGCTGAACGGCGTCCAGACCCGTCACTAATCCGGAATCAGTTCAGGCCGGAAACGTAGCTGGCCAGCGCTTCGATTTCAGCGTCAGTCAGGCGCTCGGCGACAATGCGCATGGGCGCGGCATCGCCGTCATTGTCGCGGGCACCAGAGCGAAATGCTTTCATTTGCTCTTCAATATACTGGGCATGCTGACCACTCAGTGCCGGGAAACCTGCCTGTGCTACACCACTGCCGGTCGGCGAATGGCAGGCAGAACAGGCGGCAACGCCGAGATCTGAAATGCCGGCGCGGTAAATCTGCTCACCGAGGGGGACCAGTTCGGGATCAGCGCCTTCCAGCGTGGTTTCCTGATCTGCATAAAATGCAGATATATCCATCAGGTCCTGATCATTCATGTTGTCGAGCAGGCCCGTCATCAAGGCCACTTCCCGGGCACCTGACTTGATGTCACGCAATTGCTTGAGCAGGTAGCGCTCACCCTGGCCCGCCAGTTTCGGGTTACTGCCAAGTTCACTGTTACCGTCGGCACCGTGACACGCGGCGCAGACATTCACCTTGCCTTCACCTGCAGCAGCATCACCTTGGGCAGTCGCAGCTACGCTGGTAACTGCCATGAGAATTGTCGCCAGGGAGATAAATAGTCTTTTCATGGATAATCGTAGTTCCTGAGTAGTTCCTGAACGGTTTTGAAAACGTTTAGCATGCACGCGCGTCAGTTTTGACAGACCGCAGCGACCGAGGAGTATACCACAGCTGCCCGCGATGTGTAGGCGCTGGCGACCACATTAGTCACCCGCAACCAGCCTGCCCAATTCCCCGGATCCTCGTCGGAAATCCCGCAATAGTCACGACTTGCGGCGTTGTAACGCAAGCCTGAGCGACTGCATAAGTGCTGGCTTATCGCTATCACGCTCCGGTAGAATGCCGCCCATGAACTATCAAGCCGCCAAATTTGTCATCAGCGCCGCCAAACTGCGCGATTGTCCGCCCGACAGCCTCAGCGAGGTAGCCTTTGCCGGTCGCTCCAATGCTGGCAAATCCAGCGCTATCAACACCCTGACACGCAATGGCCAGCTGGCACGAACCAGTAAAACGCCGGGGCGTACCCAGTTGATCAATTATTTTGCCGTTGATGAGAGCCGCTATCTGGTCGATCTGCCCGGCTACGGTTACGCCAAAGTGCCGCTGTCGGTAAAGAACGACTGGCAGGTGCATCTTGAACAGTATCTGAACAAGCGCGATGCGCTCAGTGGCCTGGTGCTGGTGACAGACATCCGGCACGTGTTCAAGGACTTTGACCTGATGATGATCGATTGGGCACGCAAACGTCAGCTGCCGTTGCACATCCTGCTGACGAAGGCTGACAAACTCAAGCGTGGCGGCGTGCAGGAAGCCCTGGCCAAGGCGCGTCAGGCGCTGGAAGACATGCCTGATGCCAGCGCGCAGGCGTTTTCATCGCTCAAGCGCCACGGCGTTGATATCCTCGCCCAGCGCCTTGATGGCTGGCTGGGCGAGCAGCCCTCAGTGAGCCTCGCCCCAGCTGTCCCCGACGCCGACGTCGACAACTAAGGGCACATCCAGCGCCGCTGCGGTGGCCATGCGGAAACGAACGCCGTCACTGAGAAGATCAACATCGGCTTCGGCAACTTCAAACACCAGCTCATCGTGCACCTGCAATATCAGCCGCGCATCCAGTACGCCGGTGCCCAGCCAATGGTCGATATCAACCATGGCCTGTTTGATGATGTCCGCAGCGGTGCCCTGCATCGGCGCATTGATCGCGGTGCGCTGCGCCGCTTTACGCAGCATGCCGTTGCCTGCCTTGATGTCGGGCAGATACAGCCGACGTCCGAACAGCGTTTCAATGTAGCCTTGCGACTCTGCCAGTTCGCGCGTGCGCTCCATGTATTCCAGTACCCCCGGATACTTTTCGAAATAACGGTCGACGTAGTGCTGGGCATCGTGACGCTCAATACCGAGTTGCTTGGCCAGCCCAAATGCTGACATACCGTAGATCAGACCAAAATTGATGGCTTTGGCGCGGCGACGCTGTTCGCCGGACACGTCCTCAAGCGCCACCCCAAACACCTCCGCCGCCGTCGCTTTGTGCACATCCTGAGCGTTGGCAAAGGCACTGAGCAATCCATTGTCCTGCGACAGATGCGCCATGATTCTCAGCTCAACCTGTGAGTAATCTGCTGCTACCAGCTTATAACCACTAGCCGCAACAAAGGCCTGGCGGATCTTTCGCCCTTCGACGCTGCGAATGGGGATGTTCTGCAGGTTGGGTTCTGTTGACGACAAACGGCCGGTGGCTGCCACCGCCTGTTGGAATGAGGAGTGGATGCGCTGAGTCGTGCGATTGAGCTGTGCCGGCAGCTTGTCGGTGTAGGTGGATTTGAGTTTGCTCAGGCCACGATGCTCCATGATCATGCTGGGCAGCTCATATTCCAGCGCCAGTTCCTGCAATATGGGCTCGGCTGTCGACGGTTGCCCCTTCGGCGTTTTCTTCAGCACAGGCAGCTGCATTTTTTCGTAAAGAATAACCTGAAGCTGCTTGGGCGATCCCAGATTGAAGGTCTCACCGGCCAGGGCATAAACCGATTCTTCGATTTCTCCCAGCCGGCTTGTCAGGGTCTGTGACTGTTTGTGCAGCAGTTCCGGATCGACAGCGATGCCGTGACGCTCCATGCGTTGCAGTACCGGCGCCAGCGCCAGCTCGTAATAACGATAGAGCCCGTCAAGTTCACCGGTTTTTTTTAGTTGAACATTAAGCAGGTGGCTTAAACGCAGCACAGCGTCGGTCTGAGGCGCCAGCCAGGCCATGGCCGCGGCTGGATCAGACTGACTCAGCATCAGTTTATTGCGACCACTGCCTGTCAGCGACTCCCTGGATTCCAGTCGCCTGTGAAGATAGTAAGCGCTCACATCTTCTATGCTGTGATTGCTCGCAACGGAGTTGATGACATAGGAGGCGAGGTGGGTGTCGAAGTGCCAACGCCCAACCTGAATGTCGTGATTCTGCAGTATATGACTCATGCGCTTGGTGTCGTGCGCGACCTTGCGTACCAGCGGATCCTCCAGAATGGGCTTGAGCAGTGTTAATGTCGCACGGCGATCCAGTGTTGACGGCGCATCAAGACTGTCGTGAGCCAGCGGGATATAAACTGCCTGTCCGGGCTGCCAACTGAATGCCAGCCCGATTACCTGCGCCAGCATGTAATGCTCATCGGTGGCGAGCAAACCCACCGCGGTCTGTTTTGCGGCTTTGATGGCATCGATACAACGCTTCAGACTCGCCTCATCGTTGATCAGTTCATAGTTCTTTTCATCGGTTTCAAGCTCAACATCGTCGAGCCCGTTGTCATTGTCGGGCGCCGGGGTACTGCCCAGCTCTTCCTGCACGGCCGCCAGATCACTGGCAGATACTTCAACGCCCGCTTTATTCAGCTCATTGACCCAGGTCTTGAATTCCAGCTCGGTAAACAGCGCCATCAGCAGCGACTGGTCCTCAGGTCCGGGCACCAGCTCATCAAGCGCCAGCTCCAGTGTTACATCAAGCTTGATGGTGGCCAGTTCATAGGAAAGTCGTAGCTGTTCGATATTGTCACGAAGCTTTTCTCCCACTTTGCCACCGATTTCATCAGCATGAGTGATCAGATTCTCCACTGAGTCATATTGTTGCAGCCACTTCACGGCCGTTTTGGGGCCGACGCTGGGCACGCCCGGGATATTGTCGACCTTGTCTCCGGTCAGCGCCAGAAAATCCACAATGCGCGTTGCCGGCAGGCCAAATTTATTGACCACGCCTTCCGGGTCCAGTCGCTCCCCGGTCATGGTATTGATCAAGGTGACGTGATCGGTCACTAACTGTGCAAGGTCCTTGTCACCAGTGGATACCAGGGTATTACGCTGTTGTTTGCTGGCCTGCGCGGCCAGCGTGCCGATGACATCGTCGGCCTCGACATCGGGCACGACCAGCAGGGGCAGACCCATGGCCTTGATGATCTGGTGTATGGGCTCAATCTGGCTGCGCAACTCATCCGGCATGGGGGGGCGATGCGCTTTGTATTCGGGATAAAGCGTGTTGCGGAAGGTGCTGCCCTTGGCGTCGAATACCACCGCCACCGGGCTGTCGGGGTATTCCTTTTTCAGACTGCGGATCATGCTGATCACGCCTTTGATGGCACCCGTGGCCTGACCCCGGCTGCTGACCAGCGGTGGCAAGGCGTGAAAGGCACGAAACAGGTAGGACGATCCGTCAATCAGGATCAGAGGGCTGGCGGCTGGCATAATCAAGACGTCCGATGGGTATGAGGCGACAAGTTACATTTTACAATGTTTCAGTTGCACCAATAGTACCAGACCCGGACCGGTCAGACGCCAGTGTATTCTGCCACCCACATCAGACCCGGGTGGCTGGCGGCAAACCCGTTAGCGGGCACCGCATTGCCTGAACGCATCAGCCACATTGTCCATCAGGTGTATATAAGCCATCGGTCCGGCGCTCAGGGTCTGGCCCACCGTATCAACCCGAATACGCCGCAGATCCTTGTTGCCCAGCAGGGTTTCGACCGTCGCCGCCTGCGCTGTCACGTCTTCCATCAGGCAGTTGAGTGGAGTGCTCTCTACCGCGCGGCGCACCGTCATCATATGGCGAACACCGGGCTGCAGCTCTTCGCTGGCGACAAAAACCAGTTGATGCTGCAGGCCAAACTGACGCTCAAAGTACTGAAAGGCGTTGTGATAGACCGCGTACTGAGAATCTGCAGGGAGCAGATCGCGCGCGATAATGCCCTGTTCCAGTGCCGTCAGGCGCTGATTGAACACATCAAGGTTGTCGACGTAGCGGTCGGCATGGTCAGGGTCAAGCGCGCTCAGCTCATCGGTCATTGCCTGCGCAATCAGGCGAGCATTGTGGGTATTCAGCCAGACGTGCGGATCAATGGTGTCGGCCTGTTTGTGTTTGTGTCCGGCATGCAGACCTTCATCCGGGATCAGCACCTTGCCAGACCCATCACCACCCAGCTCTGCATGATGAACCTGCAACTCGGCCAGTGCCAGCACCTGAAGCTGTTTGCCATAGGGTCCGGCCTGCACCACAGCGTCGCTAAGGTAGGATTCCAGTTCCGGGCCCACCCAGACAAAGAGATCAGCCTGGCGCAGGGTACGCAACATTGATGGTCGCAGCGTGAAATGATGATAGGACTGATCTGACGGTATCAGCACCTCTGGCTCACTGACGCCGTCAGTGATGGCACTGGCTATCATCTGTAACGGGGTAATACTGGTCACGACTCTGGCCTGCGCCAGCACATTGGAACTGCCCAGCGACAATAGCAGCATCAGTAGCGTTGCGAAAAGCCAGGCCAGACCAGCGCGCGGCGCCGAACCCAGCGACGCAAACGGTGTACAATAGTCGGTGCGCCGTCGCGGCCTGCTGTCCACATTATATTCGACGTTGGATTTCAGCGTCGGGCGCTGGCTTGTCCTGGTGGGTGTAATGTTCATGAAAATCCGGGGCCTCATAGAAATGCTATGATATACCATTTCTGTCAAACAGGTTAGTATTTGTCATATCACGTCACAATTTTTTGTGTCAGCTTTTTATATCTAATTGGATCACAGCAGACCGTATGAATAACCCGGCACTCATCAAAGCCAACGATATCGGCTTCAGCGTTGCTGAACGTCAGATTCTGCAGCATGTCACGCTGGAGGTGCAGCAGGGCCAACTACTCACCCTGATTGGTCCCAATGGCGCGGGTAAAACCACCCTGGTGCGCATTGTGCTGGGATTGCTGCAACCACAATCCGGAACCCTGCATCGCACTGCCGGTCTGCGCATTGGTTACATGCCACAGAAGCTGTTTATCGAACCGACGCTGCCACTGACGGTAAGGCGGTTTCTGCAACTGGCGGCACCCGGTCGGCGCCAGCCAGTCAAACCCCTGCTGGAAGAGGTGCGCATCGCGCATTTAATGGAGCAGCAGGTGTCAGCCCTGTCAGGCGGCGAGCTGCAACGCGTCTTGCTGGCGCGAGCGCTGAGTCAGTCACCGCAGTTGCTGGTGCTTGATGAACCGGCTCAGGGTGTCGATGTCACCGGTCAGACGGAGCTGTATCAATTGATCAACAGCATTCGCGACCGACACGGTTGCGGGGTCCTGATGGTGTCACACGATCTGCATCTGGTGATGGCCACAACCGATGAAGTTATTTGCCTGAACCAGCACATCTGCTGCCATGGCAAGCCTGAACACGTCAGTAATGACCCTGCCTACCTGGCACTGTTTGGCCGTCGTGAGGCAGAAACGCTGGCCGTTTATACTCACCATCACAATCACAGTCATGACCTGACCGGTGATATCAGTCATGACAACTGCAACCATGACAGGGACACTGACCATGGCTGATTTTATGGTTTATGCACTGATTGCGGGTCTGTTTATCGCCGTGGTCGCGGGGCCTCTGGGGTGTTTTGTAGTATGGCGGCGGATGTCCTATTTCGGCGACACGCTGGCGCACTCGTCATTGCTGGGCGTGGCCCTGGCGATTCTGTTCAGTATCAATCTGCAAATTGCCATTCTGACCAGCTGTGCGGTTTTTGCCGGTGTGTTGCTGTTGCTGGAACGGCGTCAGTTACTGGCAACCGATACTTTGCTGGGCATCATCGCGCACAGCACGCTGGCATTCGGCCTGTTGCTGTTGTCCCTGTCAGATATGGTGCAGGTCAATTTGATGGCGTTTCTGTTTGGCGACCTGCTCACCGTCACCCGAACTGACCTGATCTGGATTATTGGTAGTTGCGTGACGACCGCGGCACTGCTGTACTACTACTGGGATCAATTCCTGGCATTGACGGTTCACCGCGAACTGGCGCAGATCGAAGGCATTGCCGTGGACAGGCTGTATGCATTGCTGGTGATGCTGATTGCACTGTTAATTGCAGTGGCCATGAAAATTGTCGGCGTGTTGCTGATCACTTCCTTGCTGATCATACCGGCAGCCGCAGCACGTCGGGTGGCAAACACGCCGGAACAGATGGCGGTGGGCGCTGCCATCGCCGGCTGTCTGTCTGTGCTGGGGGGAATGTCGATGTCCTATTTCTGGGATACGCCGGCGGGACCCTCCATCGTGGCCACCGCCTGCTGTCTGTTTATTCTGCTGTATTTAAAACCTGTTTCCAGATAGACGTTTAGATGGTCTGGCGGATGATCTGGTAGGCCTCAAGGATATTGGCACGACGAATATTGGGCTCCAGAAAACCACGGTACTGTCCCTGCGGATCAATCAGCAGGATATTGCCACTGTGGTCAACCATGAACTCATTGCTGTCGCCCCCGTCCTGCGCCGGCACCGGCATCACGCCATGGGAGATATACAGATCGCGCGCCAGTTGCGACACCTGGTCGTACTCGCCGTTAACACCCAGAAAATCTTCGTGATAGGCATCCATGTATTGCGCAATCTGAGCGGTGTCGTCACGGAACGGATCAACGCTGATCATCACCACCTGGGTATCAGCCTGGTACGGGCCGGCGCTCAGATCGCGATAAAATCCGGTGAGCTCGTTCATGGTTAGCGGGCAGATGTCGGGACAATTGGTGAAGCCAAAAAAAACCAGACTCCATTTGCCTTGCAGGGTCTGTTCGGTGAAGGGTTCGCCATGATGATCCACCAGACTGAAGGGCTCAAAGGCCACCGGCTCGTCGTAGACCATGGCGCCGATTTCACGCAATTCTTCCTGGGAAACCTGTGCCGTGTCGTCACCAGCATAGCGGTAGAAGGTCACCACCAACACCAGGGCGACCCAAAGCAGACACACAATGAGGGTGATCTTGATATTTCTCTTCATAATTTGACGCCTGTAAAACAATATTCAGGATAACAGTCTGGTAATCAGCGGTCAGACAAACAGGTAGTGGTCAACCAGCAGCACTGGAAAAAGAACCATCAGGTAGACGATGGAATATTTGAAGGTGTCCATCGCCGTTGAGGCCTTGGGACGATACATCAGCTTCAGTGCCCACCAAAGAAAGCCGCCACCCAGTATCAGCGCTGCCGCCAGATAAAGCAGGCCGCTCATGCCAATCAGCCAGGGCAGAATGCTGACCAGGACCATGATGATGGTGTAAAGAATGATGTGTATCTTGGTCAGGTGCTCACCGTGGGTCACGGGCAGCATGGGAATACCGGTCTTGGCGTATTCCTCCTTGCGATGAATCGCCAGCGCCCAGAAATGCGGAGGCGTCCAGGCAAAAATGATCAATACCAGTATCAATGCACCCGGTTCAATGGTACCTGTCACTGCCGACCAGCCCAACAAGGGCGGCATGGCGCCTGACAATCCACCAATGACAATATTCTGTGGTGTTGCCCGCTTCAGGTAGCCGGTATAAATGAAGGCGTAGCCGATAAAGGAGGCGAGGGTAAGCCAGGCACTCAGCGCGTTGACCCAGAACAGCATGATGGCCATACCGGCAACAC